>JAEEGL013026818.1_pt1 | contig 19726 bp, 19 predicted proteins | sample 9134231 | NCBI WGS metagenome assembly JAEEGL01 (sample SAMN16246548, study PRJNA631951) | gut metagenome | biome: gut microbiome; feature: rumen; material: fiber-attached | host: Bos | place: Iran: Karaj | collected 2018-10 | reverse complement strand
GCATGCTGGGCGCCGAGGTCTTTCCCGTGCAGAGCGGAAACAAGACGCTGGCGGACGCCACGAACGAGGCGATTCGCGACTGGTGCTGCCACCCCTCCGATACGTTCTATGTGATTGGCAGTACGGTAGGGCCTCATCCCTACCCCGATCTGGTGACCCGCCTGCAGAGCGTGATAGGACGTGAGATAAGATGGCAGCTGGCAGAGCATACAGGACGCGACTGGCCCGACTACCTGATGGCCTGCGTGGGCGGCGGCAGCAATGCGGCCGGCACGGTGAATGAATACCTGGACGACGAGCGGGTGAAGATTGTGCTGGGCGAGGCTGGCGGAATGGGAGTTGATACAGACCAGACAGCTGCCAGCCTAACTGTGGGAACCGAGGGCATCTTGCACGGAAGCCGCATCAAAGTGATGCAGACCGAGGACGGACAGATCACGGAGCCGTACAGCATCAGTGCCGGACTAGATTACCCGGGAACGGGACCCCTCCACTGCCACCTCTACGAGACAGGGCGCGCCAGAGTGCTTCCCATAAACGATGATGAGGCGCTGAAAGCAGCTTTCGAACTGACTCGCCTGGAGGGCATCATACCAGCCCTGGAGAGTGCCCATGCCCTGGCCCTGCTGCCACGGATGGAATTCAAACCCGAGGATATCGTGGTGCTGACCGTAAGCGGACGGGGCGACAAGGACCTGGAAACGTACCTGAAGAAGAGTTAGAAGCCCCCCCAACAGTTAGGAGTTAGAAGGTAGGAATTGGAAGTTAATTATCGGGAACCCTTATTCCATTGCCTGCAATTATGAATTATGAATTGTGAATTATGAATTATCGCTACGTTACTAAATCAAAGCGCATTTTGGGCGATTTGTGCACGCCAGTGAGCGTATATATGAAGGTGAGAGACGCCTATCCACAGAGCGCACTGATGGAGAGCTCGGACTATCACGGAGGCGAGGATGCCAGGTCATTCATTGCCCTGCACCCGATAGCACAGGTGAGCATTGCCCACGGCACAGGACGGGCAGTCTATCCCGACGGACAGACTGAGGAAAGGCCCATCTCCAGCACAAAGGAAGCTGCAGAGCTGATGAGCGACTTCGTGAGCGCCTTTAGCATCGAGGGCCAGGAAGCAGGCTACTGCGGCCTGTACGGCTATACATCTTTTAATGCAGTACGCTATTTCGAACAGATAGAGGTGCGCGACGAGACGCAGCCTCAGAACGATGCCCCCGACCTGCTGTATGTGCTCTACAAGGACGTGATTGTCTTTGACCACTTCCACGGTGTAATAACCCTGATTGAGATGCTGGCAGAGGGTGAGGAGGACGACCTGGACGTACTGGAGCGCGACATTACGAGCCGGGCGTATCAGACCTTCGGATTCCGGAAGGTGGGTGAATGCAGCAGCACCCTCACGGACGATGAGCACCGCCAGAACATACGGCGCGGCATAGCACACTGCCTGCGGGGAGATGTATTCCAGATTGTGCTCTCGAGACGCTTCGTACAGCGCTACGAGGGAGACGATTTCTGCCTGTATCGCACCCTGCGAAGCGTAAACCCCAGCCCCTACCTCTTCTACTTCGACTTCGGCGGCTTCCGCATCTTCGGTTCTAGTCCCGAAACTCACTGCCGAATAAGCGGGCGGAGGGCCTACATAGACCCGATAGCGGGCACGACACGCCGAACGGGAAACGCCGAGCAGGACCGGATAGCAGCGGAATACCTGCGAAATGACCCCAAAGAGAACGCCGAGCACGTAATGCTGGTGGACCTGGCACGGAACGACCTGAGCCGAAACTGCAGCGGAGTGAGCGTAGATTTCTTCAAGGACATGCAGTTCTACAGCCACGTCATCCACCTGGTAAGCCGAGTGAGCGGTACACTGGATGAGGGGGCCGACCCGATAAAGGCCTTCTTCGACACCTTCCCTGCCGGCACACTGAGCGGTGCACCTAAGGTGAGGGCCATGCAGCTCATCTCGGAATACGAACCGCACAACCGGGGCGCTTACGGCGGCTGCATAGGCTTCATAGGACTGAACGGTGAACTGAACCAGGCCATCACCATCCGCACCTTCGTGAGCCGGAACGGAGAACTGTGGTTCCAGGCAGGAGGCGGTATAGTGGCCAAGAGCGACGTGGAATACGAGCTGCAGGAAGTGAACAACAAACTAGGTGCGCTGCGGCGTGCCATAGAAATGGCAGAAGGCTTATGAAAATCGTAATTATAGACAACTACGACTCCTTCACCTACAATCTGAGTCACCTGGTGAAGGAACTGGGAGCCGAGGTAACCGTACTCAGGAACGACCGTTTCAACCTTCCCGAACTGGAACGGTTCGACAAGATTATCCTGTCGCCTGGACCCGGCATTCCCTCCGAGGCAGGATTGCTTACCGAAGTAATCCGCCATTATGCGGGAAAGATTCCCATCCTGGGTGTCTGCCTGGGCCATCAGGCTATCGGCGAGGTATTCGGCGGACAGCTGACGAACCTGAGCGAGGTATGGCACGGCGTGGCAACACCCTGCCGCATCATCGTTCGGGATGCCATCTACGAAGGCCTGCCCGACTGTATAGAAACGGGGCGCTACCATTCGTGGATAGTGGACCGACAAAGCCTGCCCGACTGCCTGGAGGTGACCAGCCTGAGCGACGAGGGCTATATCATGTCCTTGCGACACCGCACCTTCGATATCAGAGGCATTCAATATCACCCAGAAAGCGTGCTGACGCCCGAGGGACACACAATAATGAAAAACTGGTTGGCATTATGAAAGACTATCTGCTGAAACTGATCGGGGGCCAGACACTGAGCCGCCAAGAGACCCACTCAATCATGCTGGGAATCATAGAACAGGCCTATAACGACAGCCAGGTGGCTGCTCTGCTGATGGCCATCCAGACAAGGGGCGCCACCGTTGATGAGATACTGGGCCTGCGCGATGCGCTGCTGGAGACTGGAAAGTACATCAACCTTGAGGACTACGAAACGCTGGATATCGTAGGCACAGGCGGCGACGGAAAGAACACCTTCAACATAAGCACCTGCGCAGCCTTCGTGATTGCCGGAGCAGGATTCAAAGTGAGCAAGCACGGAAACGGAGGCAGTTCCAGTGTAAGCGGAGCCAGCAACGTACTGCAACTGCACGGAGTAAAGTTCAGCAATGACGAAGACCATCTTCGCCGCTCATTGGAGGAGGCAGGCATCTGCTACTTCCACGCTCCGCTCTTTGCCTATGGCATGAAGTTCGTTGGGCCTGTCCGCGGCGCACTGACCATCCCTACCGTCTTCAACCTGCTGGGACCGCTGGTAAACCCTTGCCACCCGAAATACTCGCTGCACGGAACGGCCAACCAGAACCAGTTGCGCCTCTATACGAACATCCACCAGCGAATCGGGGACAACTACGGCGTAATTACCTCGTATGACGGTTACGATGAGATTTCGCTGACGAGCGGCTTCAAGATTTGCACCAATCACTTCGAGAACGTCTATACTCCTGTTGACATGGGACTTACCTACGTCAGGCCCAATGAGATATACGGCGGGAATACGCCCGAGGAAGCGGCCAAGATTTTTGACAGCGTACTGGAGGGCACAAGCCTGCAGGCACAGAAAAATGTTGTCATTGCCAACGCGGCCTGTGGCATAGGAATCATGGATCCCAACCTGAGCATGTCCGATACAGTAGCAATGGCACGCGAAAGCCTGGAGAGCGGAAAGGCACTTCGGGTATTCCGCAAATTCATAGAGCTGAACTCATGAAAGACGTACTGGAAGAAATAGTGGCCTGGAAACGCCGCGAAGTGGCCCAGCAGAAATACGACCTGCCCGGAAAGGAACTGCATGCCATAGTGGAGCGTATCATGAGCGAACAGACCGAGAAACGAAGCATGAGCCAGGCGCTGAGGAACGACCAGCACGGCATAATCGCAGAATTCAAGCGGCGCAGCCCCTCGAAAGGATGGATTCACGAAGAAGCCCGCCCCGAGGATGTGGTTCCGTCCTATGAACAAAACGGAGCAGCCGCGCTGAGCATCTTGACTGACGAGAAGTACTTCGGAGGCAACCTGTCTTTCATTGAGAGAGTGCGCCCGATGGTAGAAGCCCCAATCATGCGCAAGGAGTTTATCATAGACGAGTATCAGCTCTTCCAGGCCCGACGGGCAGGAGCCGATGCAGTCCTGCTCATCGCCGCCGACCTGAAGCCTGCAGAGTGCAGAAACCTTATCAGCCTGGCACATGAACTCTCACTCGAAGTCCTCTTGGAACTTCATGGTGAAGGAGAACTCGACTACGCAGAGATGGAGGCTGACATGATCGGTGTAAACAACCGACATCTGGGAACCTTCCGGACTGATGTAGAGCACTCGTTCCAGATGGCCGCCCGCTTGCCAAGGGACAAGACGTGGGTGAGCGAAAGCGGAATCAGCAATCCCGAAACCATCCGCCGCCTGCGCCGAGTAGGCTATCGGGGTTTCCTGATGGGCGAACATTTCATGCGAGCTGCCAACCCAGGCCTGGCCCTGAAAGAATTTGTACTGGAGCTGTGATCATAAAACTATGCGGTATGCGCGAGCCCAAAAACATACGCGCAGCCGAAGCGGCCGGAACAGACTGGATGGGATTCATCCTGTGGAATCGTTCGCCAAGATACCTGAATCAGGTTCCTTCCTACCTGCCCGGCTGTCCTCGGGTAGGCGTCTTCGTTAACCCGGAAGAGGATGAAGTCCTTCGCTGGAGCACGTTGATGAGGCTGGACTTCGTGCAGTTGCACGGAAATGAGTCGCCGTTAAAATGCGAACGAATACACAAGATAAGCGGACTGCCTATCATCAAAGCGATTCCTGTTCGCGATGCCGAAGACCTGACAGCCGCTGCGGAATACGGAATGGGAAGCGGTGTAGCCTACCTGCTCTTCGATACCAAATGCAACGAACGAGGCGGTTCGGGAATACAGTTCGAATGGGAGGTATTAAAGACATACTACGGCAAACGGCCCTACCTGCTTTCAGGCGGCATCGGGCCGGGAGATGCAGAACGGATCCGCTCGCTGAACCTCCCGAAAATGGCTGGGATAGACTTGAATTCTAGATTCGAGACAGCGCCGGGAGTGAAGGACATAAAGCTAGTAGAAACGTTCATCAAACAAATAAGACAACAGACAGAATTATGAACAGAATAAACAAGTTATTCTCTGAGCGCAAGCACGGTCTGCTCTCGCTCTATTTCTGTGCAGGGCACCCCACACCAAACAGCACACTGCCCATCATTCGCACTCTGGCACGCCGCGGCATCGACTTCATCGAAGTGGGCATTCCTTTCAGTGACCCAATGGCAGACGGTCCTGTCATTCAGGATGCAGCTACAAAGTCGCTTCGGGGAGGCATGACGCTGAGAAAGCTATTCAGCGAACTGCAGGACGTCAGAAAGGATGTGGACATCCCTCTGATCCTGATGGGCTATATGAATCCTATTTATCATTACGGATACGAACTTTTCTTCCAACGTTGTGCAGAAGTAGGCATTGACGGAGTGATCATGCCCGACCTGCCCTTCCGCGACTACCTGGAGCAAGTGAAGCCTATCGCAGACCGATGGGACATTAGGGTAATTATGCTTATCACCCCCGAGACAAGCGAAGAACGCATTCGTTTTATAGACGAACACACTGACGGATTCATCTATATGGTGAGCAGTGCAGCCATAACAGGCATGCAAAAAGAATTCGATGATGCAAAGCAGACTTACTTCAGGCGAGTGGAAGCGATGCAGCTCCGCCATCCACGTATGATAGGCTTCGGAATAAGTAACCGCCAAACACTCGAGGCAGCACAACAGAACGCAGCCGGAGCTATTATCGGCAGTAAGTTCGTAACGCTGCTGGACAAGTTGAAAGACCCTGACCTAGCATTGGATGCACTACTGGATGCGCTGAAAAGGTAAAGAACGAAAGAGAAGAAAGGAAACGAAACGAAACAATGCGATATGCAGTAATTGGAACTGGTGCTGTGGGCGGCTACTACGGAGCAAGCCTGGCACGAAGCGGAAGGGAAGTACACTTCCTTCTCCACTCGGACTATGAATATGTGAAACAGAATGGCCTTCAGGTAAACTCGTGGAAGGGCAGTTTCCACCTGGACAGACCTCTTGTCTATGACGATGTCCGGAAAATGCCGCCCTGCGATGTTGTGCTGGTGGGGTTGAAGACAACGAGAAATCATCTGCTGAAAGAGCTACTGCCCCCACTGCTGAAAACCGACACCCTGGTCCTGCTCGTCCAAAACGGAGTGGGCGTGGAAGCCGACGTCCAGAAGATGTTCCCTGAAACCGCACTGGCAGCGGGCCTGGCATTCATCTGCTCATCAAAGACAAAACCGGGCGTGGTGGAACATCAGCATTACGGTAGCCTGACAATAGGCAACTACTCGTGCCGGGACGCAGGAAGAATAGATGCCCTGATAACCGACCTGACTAACTCAGGCATAGAAGCGGGAGAGGTCGAATATCAGACGGCCCGATGGCGCAAGGCTGTCTGGAACATGCCTTTCAACGGAATGACAGTTGCTCTGCGCTGCCAAACGGACCAGCTTCTCGCTCATCCTTATACCCGTGAGCTCATTCGCCGGCAGATGATGGAAATCGTGGAAGCAACAAGGGCCATGAACATCAGCGGGGTGGACGAGGCATTTGTAGAACAGATGATTGTCACCACAGAAGCGATGGTGCCCTACTCACCCTCGATGCGCCTGGACTGGGACTACAGCCGCCCGATGGAACTGGACTACCTCTACTCGCGCCCACTGGAGATGGCACGGGCCGCTGGAAAACCCATGCACAGGCTTGAGATGCTGGAGGCCGAACTGAGGTTCATGGAGAGCAACCGCGTTTAAAGTTCAAAGGTTCAAAAGTTCAAAAGCTCAAGGCTCGACCGAAGGTCAAACTATAACAAAGGCGGAACGGCCTCGCACTCACTGCGAAGCCGTTCCCAAACAATCATTACTTTAGAAAAGGGGAGCCGATAGGGGGACTCGAACCCCCGACCCACGCATTACGAATGCGTTGCTCTACCAACTGAGCCATATCGGCGAAACCGGGTGCAAAGATATAGCTTTTTTTTCATTAGCGAAAATAAATCAGTCTCTTTTTTTGTCTCTGTGAGTAGAAATATGTATTTTTGCACCACATATAATGCAACAGACAATGGAGAAAAGACTGAAACGAGCCTTAACGGCAGCAGCAGCAACGCTGGTTCTACTGGCGGCTGCAACCCTGATAGCCTATCGTATCGTATTCCTGCAAAGAATGCCTCAGCAATCACAGAGAAGCCTCTATATTGACAGCGATGACAATACAGATTCGGTTCGTACAAAAAGTGATCTGGGATGGCGCTTCGACCTCTACACTTCAATCATGCCGTTCCGCCCCAGAACTGGGCATTACCTGGTTGAGCCCGGAGTGAAGACACTGGAGCTGTACCGTAAACTCAGAAACGGTGCTCAGGATCCGATTAAGCTCACCATACCATCGCTGAGGACACTGGGACGCCTGGCTGCCTACCTGGGCACTCAGCTTATGAGAGACTCCACAGCCTTCGCAGAGGCATTCAGCACCGAAGCGGAGGCTCTTGGCTATACGGCACAGACATTGCCGGCCCTCTTTATTCCAAACACCTACGAAATTTACTGGGACGTATCGCCCCATGGTTTTATGCAACGAATGCAGCGCGAGAACAAGGCCTTCTGGAATCCCGAACGGGAGCGGAAGGCCAAGGCTGCAGGACTGAGCCATAACGAAGTGAGCACACTGGCCAGTATCGTTGAAGAGGAAACGGCCAACAACGGAGAAAAACCGATGGTGGCAGGACTCTACCTGAATCGTCTGCACCGCGGTATGCTCCTGCAGGCAGACCCTACCGTTAAGTTTGCCATGCAGGCTTTCGGGTTGCGCCGTATCTACAACGACCACCTGCGCTTCGAATCGCCCTACAACACTTACCTGCACCCGGGCCTGCCCCCGGGGCCTATCCGCATGCCCAGCATAGTGGGACTGGACGCCGTGCTGAACCATGCTGAGCATCCCTATCTCTATATGTGTGCCAAGGAGGACTTCTCGGGCACGCATAACTTTGCCGCCACCTATGCCGAACATCTGCGAAACGCCCGGCGCTACGTGAAGGCATTGAACGAAAGGGGAATAAGATAGAGCTGCGTCCAGTTAACCGCAACATGCATTCTAAGGGAACTGCTCAGAACTGCATTTTCTGGCAGAATACGCTATAAGAAGAAGCAATGCGCGAGAGTTCGTAAGGCTCGAGGGTGAGCGAAAAGGTTCCCTTCACTTGCACCAGTCCGAAATAAGCTTTAATCAGACTTGCCAAGTTAAAAGAGAGCGTGTCGCCCGAACGAATCAGGTAGCAGGCAATCCGGACCAGACGATCCGTATCGTGCTCAATGAAATGGAGGGAATTGAAGAGAAGAAAGTAGCAAGGCAAAGACCTGCATCTGAGCAGGAATGGTATCCACTGAGCCTGGTCGTTCATGCTCAGAAGAGAGAAGAGGTAACGAATCTCGTCAGGATTCTTTTGTGTAGGCAATAACTGCTGAATCGTTTTCTTACGGTCTTCTTCATTGAAACTGGACAGGCTGCAGAGATTCTGAAAACCGGCATCCCTGAGATTCACATCTCCCACCCTTTCCGACCGCACCTTATAAGCCTTCAGGACCGTAACCAGAAAAGCCCGGTTATCGTACTGTACAAGGTTTTTAGCCAGGGACCAGAACTGAGCTGAGGAACATTGCTGCATAACACATTCGCCCAAGACATAGCCCGCAGTCCGGAAACGAGCATTCGAAAGGGTCTTCAGATAGCCGGTAAGCTGGGACATGTGTCCGTTGGCTATAAGCTGTCGCAACTTATTGTCAATATCGGTTGAGTAATGCTTCTCGGAAATCAACTTGGATGGGATTAAAATGAACCCTTGAGCCTCTTGTCGGATTACATATCCGAGCGCTTGCCGCGGGCAGACTTTCAAGTCTTCATCTTTCTCGCCAGCTGAAAGTGAGATTTCGGTGTCAATCAAGATGAATCCTTGAGCCTCTTGTCGGATTCGAACCAACGACCCCGAGATTACAAATCACGTGCTCTGGCCAACTGAGCTAAAGAGGCGGGCGGGAAAGCTTACTGCATCGCGCCGCTACGACCAACTACCCTTGCTGCGATCAAACCCTGGGGGATTCGAAGGGAGCATGCCGTGCAGGACTTTCCCATTTTTTGCGGGTGCAAAATTATACATATTTGCGTTTATGGCCAAATTTTCGACCAACTTTTTTTATATTCACGCATTTTAACGCGCCTGTACATTATAATTATCAAATAAATATGTATCTTTGCAGCAAAAATATGAACGAATTTGGAACAAGCGACATTTAATTACCCTCAAGCCAGAGCTTTTGCCGGGCAATACGGTCTGATTGTGGGCATAATGTGGATAGCCAGTTTTGGCTGTGCCATGTATGCATTCGACTATAGCTTTCTGGGACATACTGGCAACCTGCTGGCCCTTCTTTCAATATTTGTGGAGGTGAAACTGCTACGGCAGTTCCAATACGAGATAGCTCCACTCAGCACCCTGCGTCTCTGGTGGATGGCATGGAACGTTGCAATGTATGCAGCCCTGCTGACCAGCTTTGTACAATTCATCTACTTCAAGTTTCTGGACGGAGGTCATCTGATTGGCTCGTTCAACAAAATGATGGAAGCACCTGAGTTCCGCGAAGCAATGGAATCGCTGATGCCCGGCCAAGACATGGAGCAGATTCAGGAACTGGCAAACCAGTCCATCGGTACTTTCTCGTTGAACTTCATCGCCTTCAACTTCTTCGTGGCGTTGGTCGTTTCGGTTATCTGCAGCCTGTTCTCAGCCGTTCGAGTAAAACAAGATAATACAAAATAAGAATAGATGTTGGATATTTCAGTTATCATACCGCTTTTCAATGAAGAAGACTCTCTACCCGAGCTGTTCGCATGGATTCAGCGCGTGATGGAAGAACACAAATTCAATTACGAGGTAATCTTCGTAAACGATGGCAGCACAGACGGTTCATGGAACGTCATAACCCGTCTGCACAATGAGAATCCCGAAGTAGTTCATGGCATTAAGTTCCGTCGCAACTACGGCAAGAGCCCTGCACTATACTGCGGATTTAGGGAAGCCAGGGGCAAAGTCGTTATCACGATGGATGCCGACCTGCAAGACTCTCCCGATGAAATTCCAGAGCTTTACAGAATGATTAATGAGGACGGTTATGACTTGGTGAGTGGTTTTAAGCAGAAACGCTACGACCCCCTGTCAAAGACTATCCCCACAAAGCTTTTCAATGCTACAGCACGCAAGGTGAGTGGCATACACAACCTTCACGATTTCAACTGCGGACTGAAAGCTTACCGCCAAGATGTTGTTAAGAACATCGAGGTCTATGGAGAGATGCACCGCTATATCCCCTACCTGGCCAAGAACGCAGGTTTCAGCAAGATAGGCGAAAAGACCGTCCATCACCAGGCCCGCAAGTTCGGGAAGTCGAAGTTCATGGGACTGAACCGCTTCGTCAACGGTTATCTAGACCTTCTCTCCCTATGGTTTCTGGACAGCTTTGGACTGAAACCGATGCACGTTTTCGGCTTTATCGGAACACTGATGTTCATTATCGGTTTTCTGGCCATTATGGTAGTGGGCGGCACCAAGCTCTATTATCTGCATAGCGGTGTGGCACATCCGCTCGTAACAGACAGCCCTTACTTCTACATTGCACTTACAATGATGATTCTCGGCACCCAGCTTTTCGTCGCCGGTTTCCTGGGCGAGCTCATCAGCCGGAATGCCCCCGAAAGGAACAACTATCAGATTGAATGCGAACTGTGAAACGCTGCCTGCCCATATTATTCATCTTTTCGGCCTTGCTGTTCCAGGCAGGTTGCGACACGATTGACTGCACGCTTTACAACACCGTAATCTGCAAAGCTTCATTCTACGGCGATGGGAAAGCTGTGGCGATTACCGATGTGCTCACCGTAACAACTTGTGGCGTGGACTCGGTGCTCATCAATCAGAAGAGAGAAGCTCAGACCTTGGAACTCCCCCTGAGCTACTGGCAAGATACAGATACCCTGGTATTCAGTGTAATGGGTGAAGAGTATGCCTTGATGGACACCCTCTGGATAGACAAGGAGAACAGCCCTCACTTCGAATCGCCCGACTGCCCTTGCACAATGTTCCATCGCATCTGTGCTGTCAGGACAACTCATACATTTATCGACTCTGTTACTATTGTGCAACCCCTCGTAAACTATGAAGAGACAGAACATCTTCAGATCCACGTTCATACTGGCAATTAGTCTGCTCTGCCTGACGGTTTCGGCCCAGAAAGACAACGGCGAGGAAGCACCTAAGTTGCCCGGGAAACCCAGTAACCTGATCGCAGACAATGCTCCAGTCTTCGGCGGAGTAGCTGTCTCTGCAGACCTGGTGGGCTTCGCCATGAAAGCGGTGAATGCCAGGTTTGCGAACATGGAAGTTGCAGGCCGCCTGAACTTTTGCGAGAAATACTTCCCTATCGTGGAACTGGGCATAGGGGACTGCACGAAGACCGGAAGTGACAACAACAATACCTTTAGCTGCACAGCTCCCTTCTATCGCATCGGAATGGATTACAACCTGAACAAGAAGATGAACGGGAACCGCTTCTTCATCGGACTGCGATACGCCTTCAGCCGCTATAACTACGACTACGACAACCCCGATTTCGCAGATCCTGTCTGGAAGGTTCACTCCCCTTTGTCTCTCCACAACATGAAGGGCAAGAACCAGTGGCTCGAGATTGCTATTGGCATGGAGACTAAGCTCTGGAGCATCATCCGCCTGGGCTGGAACCTGCGCTACAAGGCCCGGTTAAAACAGCGAATTCCCGAGTACGGCGAGCCATACTACGTGCCCGGATTTGGAAAGAATGGTTCGTCAACCTTTGGCGGAACGGTAAACCTGACCTTCGATATTGGCAAAACGGCAAAAAAGAACATTACTGGGACATGAGCATCTTGGAAGTTTGGCTTTTGGGCATTGCATTGGCTATGGACTGCTTTGCCGCAAGCATAGCAACAGGCGTTTCGGCTGGCAGAATTATCTTCTGGCCGATGCTTCGGCAGGCCTTCTTGTTCGGTCTGTTCCAGGGCGCTATGACTATTCTGGGATATGCCTGTATGATGCAGTTCAGAGGGTACATCGAGACCATCGACCACTGGATTGCATTCGGCCTGCTCACTTACTTGGGACTGAAAATGATTATCGGAGGATTTCGTCAAGAGAAGCCCCAAAAAGGCAAGAAGGGAAAAAGAAAGAGTCAAAAGTCCGAGTTGCTAACCCTGAACATGACTGTTATCATGGCCATTGCAACCAGTATCGACGCCCTGGCTGTCGGCATTTCGATGGCCTGCATGCCCGAACTGGACTTGCTTACGGTGTGCCATTACGCCGTGATTATAGCCCTCTGCTCCCTGTTTTTCAGCATGATTGGGCTGGTTGCAGGCATCTTCGGGGCCAAGAAGACCAACTGGCACATAGAAGCTTTGGGAGGCATCATCCTGCTGCTGATAGGCATTAAGATACTGATTGAGCATACACTGACTGATTAAACAAGAAAATACGAAAGAAGCATATTATGAAGAAATGGCATATTCCTTTTCTGTTGTTCCTCATCATCGGCACGTTTTTCGTTGCGCGGAGGGCCCACTCAGAACACTATGCCCCCTACCAGTCCAATGAGGGGATGATATTTGGCACGGTTTTCCATGCCAAGTACCAGTACGGAAAAGACCTTCTGCCCGAGATCATGAACGAGCTGCAGGCAGTCGATGCCTCGCTGTCGATGTTCAACCCCAACAGTTGCATCAGCCGGATAAACAGCGGGCAGGCAGAGGAGGCCGACTCCATGCTTTCCGAGGTATTCCTGCTGGCACAGGCTATCAGCAAGGTAACAGACGGAGCATTCGACGTCACAGTTGCCCCGCTGGTCAACGCCTGGGGGTTCGGCTTCAAGAACGACATCCTGCCCGACTCTGCCGTGATAGACAGCCTGAGGGGATTAGTCGGCTACGAGAAAGTGAAGATAGAGAACGGCTGCATCAAGAAGGAAGACCCCAGGATTCTGATGGACTTCAGTGCCATTGCAAAAGGCTACGGAGCCGACCGGGTTGCCAAACTGCTGAAAACGAAGGGGATAAAGAACTTCATGATAGAGATCGGCGGCGAAATCGTCTGTGGCGGTAAGAACCAGAGCAACGGTCCGTGGAAGATAGGCATCAACAAGCCCGAAGACGACCCGAGCAGCACCAATCAGGAACTGGACAGGATTCTGGAACTGACAGACTGCGCAATGGCCACCAGCGGAAACTACCGCAATTTCTACGTCAAGGACGGCAAGCGCATTGCCCATACCATAGACCCCCGTTCGGGCTTCCCTGTCCAGCACAGCATTCTCAGCAGTACCATTTTGGCTCCCAGCTGTGCTATGGCCGACGGCTTTGCCACTTCCTTTATGGTCATGGGCTTGCAGAAGGCGCAGGCCCTGCTCAGTCAGCATCCCGAGATTCAGGCCTACCTCATCTACGAGGAGAACGGAGAACAGAAGGCCTACTATACCCCGGGACTGGATGCTTATTTCAAGAAATAGAAGAGAAACGAGATGAGGGTGAAAGAAATGTACAGCCTGCTAACCCGAATGCCCCTTCTCATGGGCATTAGCGGTCAGGACCTGGCCCGAATGGAAGAGCGCCTGAACCTGCAAGTGGAAACCATTCCCGCCTCCAACTACCCCATCCTCAACCAGGGCCGTCCCTGTACCCAGCTCTTCTTCCTGCTCGACGGCGAACTGCGCAAGGAACGGCTCTCTGCCGACAGGCTTTTCTCCACTGTCGAATACCTGCCCGGGCCTGCTGTCGTAGAGCCTGAGAACCTCTATGGCTTGCACTGCCTCTTCGAACACACCTATTACGCTACACGCCAGTGCAGGGTTGTGCGCCTTAGCAAGCATGATGTTGGTACCCATCTGATGAAATCCGAGATCTTCCGGATAAACTACATGAACACGCTTTCGGCCCAGATATACAGGCTCAAGGGTCAAGCGGTCTTCAGCAGGTACAGCACGGCCAGGGAAAAACTGGTGGCTTTCCTGCAGAAGAGTTTCTCTACTGCCGAGCCTCGCAAGATAATGAAAATCAAGATGACCGACCTGGCCGACTATCTCGACGAGACACGCCTCACCATCTCGCAGGTACTTAACCGGATGGAGTCCGACGGGCTATTGCAGCTGAGGCGGAAAGAAATACTGATACCCGACATAGACAGAATCATAAACAGCAAAGATGAATAAGACAGAACACAAGAATATATTCCTGAGCACGCCCTACGGAACCCCTCACGAGACGGTTCCCTTCGACCAGATATCTCTGCAGGACTACGAAGAGGCCATCATGGAAGGTATGAGGCAGGAGGACGAGGCCATCTGCCAGATTACTTCGAATCCCCAGGAAGCCACCTTCCAGAACACCCTCTTGCCCCGCACCGACGAGCTGCTTTCGCGCGTCACCTCGGTCTTCTTCAACCAGCTCAGCGCACATACTTCCGACGAGATGGACGCCCTGGCACAGAAGCTCTCCCCGCTGCTCACCGAGCATTCCACCCGCATCCTGATGAACCCGCAGCTCTTTGAACGCATAAAGCATGTACGCGATTGTGCCAAAGGACTCAGCACCGAGGAGACAATGCTGCTTGAGAAGACATATGAAGGCTTCGAGCGGAATGGTGCCAACCTGTCTGATGAAGACAAAAAGACCTTCTCTGATTGGAGTATCGAGCTGGCTCAGCTCACCCTTCAGTTCAGCCAGAACAACTTAAAGGAAACCAACAGCTACCAGCTGCATATCACTGACAAAGAACAGCTTACAGGACTTCCTGATAGTGCCTTGCAGGCTGCTGCGCTGGCAGCTTCCGAGAAGAATCTGCAGGGCTGGCTGTTTACCCTTCATGCACCCAGCTATACGCCTTTCATGACCTATGCCGACAATCGGGAACTGCGCCGCCAGATTTATATGGCCCGGAACACAATCTGCACCCATCCCGGGCCTCAGGACAACTTCCCGATTGTGAAGCGCATCGTCAATCTGCGCCGGCAGATGGCTCAGCTGTTGGGCTATCAGACCTATGCCGAGTACGTCCTGCGCCGCAGGATGGCCGGGAATACCGAAAACGTGAACCGCCTCATCGACAAGCTATTGGAGGCCTACGAGCCCAAGGCCCGCCAGGAGGTGGCCGAGGTGGAAGCCCTGGCCCGCCGCACCGAGGGGGACGACTTCCAGATGCAGCCCTGGGACTTCAGCTACTACAGCCACAAGCTGAAGCTGGAGCGCTACAATTTCGATGCAGAGCAGCTGCGGCCATACTTCCAGCTCGAGAAGGTGCGACAGGGCATCTTCGACCTGGCCAGCCGGCTCTATGGCATCTCCTTCAGGCGTAACCATCAGATACCCGTTTACCATCCCGACGTGGAAGCCTACGAGGTGTTCGATGCCGACGGTTCGTTCCTGGCTGTGCTCTATACCGATTTCTTCCCGCGTGAAAGCAAGCAGAGCGGGGCCTGGATGACCAGCTATCAGGAGCAGTTCATCGACGAGCAGGGATGCGACCACAGGCCCCACGTCAGCATCACAATGAACCTGACCAAGCCGACCCTCGAGAAGCCTTCCCTACTCACTCTGGGCGAGGTAGAGACCTTCCTGCATGAATTCGGGCACGCCCTGCACGGCATGTTCTCGCAGGTGCGCTTCGAGGCCCTCAGCGGCACGAATGTCTATTGGGACTTTGTGGAGCTGCCCTCTCAGTTCATGGAGAACTACGTTACCGAACCCGCCTTCCTGAGCACATTCGCCCGCCACTACCAGACCGGCGAGCCCCTGCCCGGGGAACTGATAGCCAAGGTGCGCCGCAGCCGTAACTTCCTCTGCGGGTATTCGTGCCTCAGGCAACTCAGCTTCTGCCTGTTGGACATGGCCTACTACACGGCCTCGGAGCCTTTCGAGCAGGACGTGCTGGCCTTCGAACGGGCTGTCGGCGAGCGTACCCGCCTGCTACCGCTCCCCGAAGGCACCTGCATGAGCGTGCAGTTCGGGCATATCATGAGCGGAGGCTATTCGGCTGGTTACTACAGCTACAAATGGGCCGAGGTGCTCGATGCCGATGCCTTCTCCCTGTTCCAGGAACGGGGCATCTTCGACACCGAGACGGCACGCAGCTTCCGCCAGAACATTCTGTCTCGCGGAGGCACCGAACCGCCCACGACCCTCTACCTCCGTTTCCGCGGCAAAGAACCTACCATCGACGCCCTGCTGCGGAGGAACGGCCTTTGAACCCTTGAACATTTGATTTTTGAATTTTGAATTTTGAATTTGAACCCCAAAATATGAGCAAGCAAGAAGAATTAGACATGCGATACCTGCGTATGGCGCGCATCTGGAGCGAGAACAGCTACTGCCTGCGGCGCCAGGTGGGAGCCCTGATTGTGAAGGACAAGATGATAATCAGCGACGGCTACAACGGCACACCCTCAGGATTCGAGAACGTGTGCGAAGACGAGAACGACCTGACCAAGCCCTATGTCCTGCACGCCGAGGCTAATGCCATCACCAAGATAGCACGCAGCGGGAACAACAGCGAGGGCAGCACCCTCTACGTCACCGACTCGCCCTGCATCGAATGCTCGAAGCTGATCATACAGGCCGGCATAAAGCGCGTCATCTATGCTCGCGAATACCGCCTCTCCGACGGGCTCGACCTTCTGCGCCGCGCAGGCATAGAGGTCATCTTCCTGCCCCTGAAAGAAGCGGAATTATGAATTATGAATTATGAATTAAGAATTGCCTATATTTATGAATAACAAGCAACGTTTCATTCCCCTGCTGCTGGCCCTTTGCGTCATTGGCGGCATATTAATCGGCACGTTCATCTCCCGACAGTATTCGGGCAACCGGCTCAGTATCATCACCTCCGGTTCCAACAAGGTGAACTACCTACTGCAACTCATAGACAACAAGTACGTCGATACCGTCGATATCAACGAACTGGTGGAGAGCGCCATGCCCCAGATAGTGAACGAGCTGGACCCCCACAGCCGTTACATGGAGGCATCCGATGCCGAGGAGGCCTCGGAAGACCTCAAGGGCTCCTTCAGCGGAATAGGCGTCAGCTTCGTCATGGAGCGCGATACGGTCAACGTCATGTCCGTCATCAAGAACGGACCCGCCGAGAAAGTCGGCATTCTGGCCGGAGACCGCATCATAACGGCAGATACCGTCAGCCTGGTAGCCATGAAGAACACCGAGGTGATGAAGCACCTGAAAGGACCGAAGGGCACACAGGTCAGACTGGGCATCAAGCGCCACGGCACGCCCGACATGATCTACTTCAACGTCGTACGCGGCGATATTCCCAAGGTCAGCATCGATGCATCCTATATGATTGACGAAGAGACGGGCTACATACGCGTTAAGAACTTCGGCGAGCAGACATACGCCGAGATGCTCATCGCACTGGCCGAGCTACACGTCCAGCAGATGAAGAGCCTCGTCATCGACCTGCGCGGCAACCTGGGCGGATATATGCACATCGCCATACAGATGGTCAACGAGTTCCTGCCCCGCAACCGCCTCATCGTCTATACCGAGGGACGCAAGAGCCCGCGCGAAGAGTTCCGCAGCGACGGACACGGCTCGTTCCAGAACCTGCCCCTCGTAGTGCTCGTGGATGAGGTAAGTGCCAGCGCCAGCGAGATATTCGCCGGAGCCATACAGGACAACGACCGCGGCACCATTATCGGCCGGCGCACTTTCGGAAAGGGACTCGTTCAGCAGCCCCTCGATTTCCGGGACGGCAGCGTCGTGCGGCTCACCGTAGCACGATACTACACCCCCAGCGGACGATGCATACAGAAGCCATACCAGAAAGGGCACGGCGAGGAATACGAGAACGAACTGCTGGCACGCTACGAACGGGGCGAGTTCTTCTCGCAGGACAGCATCCAGCAGAGCGGACCCGAATACAAGACCAGCATAGGACGGACCGTATATGGCGGAGGCGGCATCACCCCGGACATCTTCATCCCCGAGGATACAGCCGACGTAACCTCCTACTTCCGCGAGGCCGTCTTCACGGGACTCATCCACCAGTTCGCATTCGCCTATACCGACCAGAACCGCGAGCGACTCTCCTCCTTCAAGACGCTGCAGGCACTGGAGGCTCATCTGCGCAGGCAGAACCTGGTGGAGCGGTTCGCACAGTTCGGAGCCGAGCACCAGCTGCGCCGACGCAACCTGATGCTACAGAAGAGCCGACGCCTCTTCGAGCGCAGCATATACGGCAATATCATAAACAACGTCCTGGAATTCCAGGACTACATCCGCTTCCTGAACCAGGACGACCCCACCGTGCTCCGCGCACTGGACGTACTCAAAAAAGGTGAGTCCATGCCAAAAGCCACTCCGGAAGTTCAGGGTTAGGAGCTGTGACCATAACCAATAACATTATCAAATGCAAAAATGCAAAAATGTAAAAATGCAAATTGCTGTGTCCTTGTCCTTCCCTGGAAAAAGTTGAATGGTTTTGTCCTTAACCCTGGCACAGGTTGAATGGATTCTGAGTACCTTTTCCCTTAACCCTGGCACAGGTTGAATAATTCTCGTTCGGAAAAAAGGGCACAGAGAAAGGCCGTAAATAAGGAAAATCGTTCAATGAGCGTTCAATGAGCGTTCAATTTTCGTTAAATCACCGTTTAGTCAGCGTTTAGTCAGCGTTTAGTCAGCGTTTAGTCAGCGTTTAGTATTTAACATTCATTTACATTTTAAGACTCAGAAAAAGCGGTCAGAAAAACGGTTTTCGGCAACAAAAAGTGCCATTTTCTGCCTTTTTTTCTCCTTTCAGGCCATAGAAAGCTGGGAATGAGAAGTCGGAAGCCCCAAAAACGAGATGCCGTTTGACGCGTTAAGCCCCAGACGGGAGGGCATATCATCGAAAGGATCAGCATACAGGAATGCCAGTACTGACGCGGGATTGCGGCCAGTCTGTGTATGCCTACGCATATACGCGTACAGGTAATCTCTCACACAAAGTTCCCATGGGCTGAAACACAAAATTTGCATTTTTGCATTTTTGCACCGTGCAAAAAATGAAAATGCACCCCCCTTATCCTTATAGCTATTAGGTATAAGGGTACGTAATCTATTCACTAATACTATTATAGATAGCTGGGAAGGGGTGTGTCATTTACCGATGCAAAAATGCAAAAATGCAAAAATGCAAAATAGCGCGCGCGTTCTTCTGGCATAAAAACATTGAACGATTGAACGGTTATTTAACGCCCCGGCTTTTTTGAAAAAAATGTTGTACCTTTGCACTGTCAGCGGATGAGAATTGTGCTACGGCCTTTGAATTTGTGCTGAACGGCCCTTGGAATTAGAAAGAAGGCCAGCTCCTAACCCCCAACTAGACCCGCGGTCTGTTGTCTATATAGAGTGCTCTTTGATTTAATGAACAACAAACGACTCAACTTCTGCCAGGGACAAGAATGAAGGTACCCGGTTGGCAAGGCAGAATGAATAATTCTATGCCCGGGGCTTTG
>JAEEGL012413076.1_pt1 | contig 19726 bp, 17 predicted proteins | sample 9134231 | NCBI WGS metagenome assembly JAEEGL01 (sample SAMN16246548, study PRJNA631951) | gut metagenome | biome: gut microbiome; feature: rumen; material: fiber-attached | host: Bos | place: Iran: Karaj | collected 2018-10 | reverse complement strand
TCGGTCGTCGACACGATGAACATCACCGCGACGGGTCAGGAAGTTCCGGAGGACGTCGATTTCTCTGGTTCCGGTTTTAATCACGATTGGCAATAATGAAGACAATGAAGACTTTTATTCGCATTGCATTGGGTTTGTCCGTCATCCTTGCCGTGATGACCAGTTGCGAGGACAACCTGGAATTTTCCCGCAAGGTTAAATTCAGCGCGGCTGGCGGTTACCAAAACGGCCCGAAGACGAAGACCGCATACAGTGACAAGGAATACTCGGAAGGCACCAAGACCTACGAACGCATCGACTGGGTCGAGGGCGACCTGCTCAAGATCGTGAGCGACGTAGCCACTACGGAGACGGGCGCCTCTTACGCGGACTACGAAGTCGTGGGCGTGAGCGGCACTACCTCCCGTATCAGCAACGCGGAGGTTGAGAATGCCGACGACAACGGCCTGAACTGGGGCCCCGGCACGAACACCTTCTACGCGCTTTACCCTTCGCCGTCGACCACGGGCACGGGTATGCAGACGGGGGTCGATATCTCGACCACGGCCACCGGTGCCACGTTCACCGGCGTGATTCCGAGAAACCAGAGCGTGACACTTCGCGACACGGTGTATCAGCCCGTCATGAACTACGCCTATATGTGGGCGGCTACCGCAACCACGGCGACGAACAGCGTGGACCTGGCCTTCCAGCCGGCGATGACGGCGCTGGAGTTCACGATCTGCAATCCCGAGAGCACGTTGATGAAAGTCACGCACCTGAGACTCCGTGCCCTGAATAACGGTACGGCCCTCACCGGCACGTTCACGGGTACCATCAGCAAGTCGACCCTCGCCTGTGAGTATACCTGCCCGACGGGGACAAGCAATAACCGTTATATCGACATCGATTTCAGCCCGGCGTTGGAGATTCCCGGCGGAGAGTCCAAGTCGGTGACGGCCCTGGCGCTTCCGCAGGACCTGACCGGCCTGACGGTCGTTCTGACACTCGATGGCGGTGAGACCCGTACGCTGGAGCTCAAGAACTCTTCCGGAGAGTGGTACACGTTCGGTGCAACGAAGAAGTACCACATCATACTTGGCGTCCCGACGAGTTACGATTACACCTTCACGGTGACTTGGCGTATGGCGTCTAATTACGGCATTAACGCATACAATGGCGCCAATAACGACTATACCGTGACCAGTTATCGGAATCTCAGGGGTTCCACGGTCAAGCAAAAGGTCGCCTGGCATGCAGAATTCAAAGAGGGAATCTATAATGGCTCGAGTTGGTCTTGGACCGATTGGTCGACGACTAGGCCTGACTGGTTGTATTCTTTTACTGCTTCAGCAGACGGTTCAACAACTGCGACGAATTACCGCGCCAAGTTCAATGCTATTACGGGTCACAATACCCATTCCGACGAACTGAGAAGCAGGACGCCAAAGGGACAAGAAAACAGACCGTGGAATCTCGCCACGAACGACAACAACACCGGATACGGGACCACGGCCAACTGCTATATCGTTAGCGCACCGGGCTGGTATATGTTTCCGCTGGTGTACGGCAATGCACGGGTAAACGGAGGCCATAATCCGGAATCCTATAAGAATCATTTAAGCGGAGCCTCTGTGCTCAATGATTTCGTAAAACATGATAATCAAAGGATCCAGGGAGCTGATATCTCCGGTGTGAGCAGTGCCGGTCTGGTTTGGCAGGACGCCCACAATCTGGTGACCGACATCAGTGTGTACAATGACATGTACATCCGCTTCTATGTCGATCCGGAGATGATCAGCCAGGGCAACGCGGTGATCGCAGCCAAGAACAGTTCCGGCACCATCCTCTGGAGCTGGCACATCTGGGTGACCGACCAGTCGATGACGGACGTTTCCCTTTGGGGTTACAATTTTATGCCGGTCAACCTTGGTTGGTGCGACGGTGGTTCAATCACCTATGGGCGGCGCGAATTCCAGGTTAGATTCATTCAGGATGATGGATCCACCCTCACAAGGGGAGAGTTCACCACCTATCAGAATCAGAACGGCACCAGCGATATAACGCTTCTTGGCAACTGCACCTATTACCAGTGGGGACGCAAGGACCCGATGATTCCGGCGAAGGGAACATCCGACAACGTGAACGACAACAAGACAGTCTATCTGGCTTCTGGAGAATCGACGAATACAATTGAGATCGCAAAGATCAACGAGTTTACGCCTACGATTGGATGGACGATCCAAAATCCTAACCGTTTGCTTCTAGCTGACTCCCATGGTACTGATAACGAATACGATGACTGGCTCAGGAACACTCATTACAACAATCTCTGGAACTCCAAGTCAGCGGAAACCGGCAGTGACGTTACCGTAAAAGGAAAGACCGTGTATGATCCCTGCCCTCCGGGATATCTCGTACCGCCGGCCGGAGGCATTCCGAAAAAAACCGATACCGGACTTGGCCTTGGTACATACAATGCGACCAACAACTGGTATACGGCAAGTGGTATGCACTGGCCGGTCGTCGGATGTCGACTGCTGCTGACAAGGGTGGTCAATCCTGATATGCCAGATGTCAACGAGGGCGGCCAGAAGATTACCGGCTATGGCAACTATTCCGGCGGTTATGGTAAGTTGTTGCTCTCTACCCCTCAGTCCGATAGAATGGAAACTATGGTACTTTGGGCTCCTCCCGCTTCGACTATGTCCGGTTATATAAACACAGCAAAACTGTATGACGGCAATGGCAAAGCTAGCGCTTCGCCGGTCCGCTGCGTCAAGGAGTAATAATCACTCTTTCGTAAACTACAAAGGCCCGCTTCTGAGAAAGGAAGCGGGCCTTTGTTGTTTTTTTAGTTACGATTATTTCTTGAAGGCGAAGAAGCGTTGGCCGAGATAGTTGAGGCCGACGAATAGGACCATTCCCAAGGCCATCGAAACGTTCTCCTGGATGCTCACGCTGTAGCCGGAGAGCAGGTGCCGCATCACGGGCTTGGCGATGCCGTAGGCCAGCAGGTAGCAGACGAGGATGTTGACGGTGAACCGGAAGATGGACCGGAAGTCAGTCTTCCCGTAGCGGAACGTGAAGCTCTTGTTGAGGAAGTAACTCAGGATGCTCCCGAAGAAATAGTTCGAGGCCGACGAGAGCCAGTAGCTCAAATGAAACACGTTGTAGAACACGAACATGATGGCCGTGCCGAACAAAGTGTTTACAATTCCTACGAGGATGAAACGATAAACGGTGGAGTCGCCGGGAAGTCGCATGACAGGCAGGCTATTTCCGGCGGAGATTGCCGCAGGTGAGGGTCAGGATTGTGGCGAAGGTTTCGCGGGGTGCGTAGTGGAGGGAGAAAGGGATGCGGTGCAGGAAACGGCCGAAAGTATGCCGCTTGCGACGCCGGGTGTCGGCTTGGAGCGCTTCCTTCCTACCTGCGGCGAAATGACCGAAATTGCCGCCTTCCAGGACAACGTCGAGCAGCGGTGCGGAGGAAGCCCGCTGGTCGGCCAGCGGAGAATTGGTCAGGTCGAGATAATCTTCCAGGAACGAAAATAGCAGCCGGTTCCAGCGGAGCGTGCCGGTACGGCGAAAGAGGTCCTGCCACTGGGTCGGCGTTGCCTTTTCTTTGCACGCCTGCCAGGCCATCGCTATATCGCAGAGCTGCCGGATGCCTATGCCGGTGCCGATGGCGTGCTTGAGGATGTGCGCCGAGAGCATCAGGACGGTCGCCTCCGGTGTGCCGATAGCCGGGAGTTTTTCAGCCGCACAATGCAGGTCGAAGTAGCGGTCGTGCAGGTCGATGTCCTCGCCGTCGCGTCTGAGGTGTACCGATCTGTCGGAGGTCCGTTCACAACCCGGGAGGCTGCACGCTTTCCGGAAGTCTTCCGGCGGGAAATACAGGTCGATGTCACCAGAATTCCGCAGTTCCGGATAGGCGTAGAATGCAGCGACCGTTGCCCCCTTCATCAATACGGGGTGCAGGCCAAGGCTGGTAAACTCGTCCATCATTTTGTCCACGAGCTCTGCTTTGTAACGGTTTTCCCGTTCGATACCGCCGGCAAAGGCCATCAGGTTCAGCACCGTATCACCCGGAAGGGAGAAGTCTGCGGGCAGATGCGTTACGGCCCGATAGATCAGGCCCACGACCGTTTGCTGCCGGGCCAGTTCCAACAAAGAACTCCAGGACGCTTCGTCGAGCGCAGCCACGACAGGCCATTCTTTCTGTAAGAGGGGCCGTTCGTAGAGCCCGCTGCGAAGCAGTGCAAAAAACGAAACGGTCAGCGGGTCGGAGAACGTCATTTGCGGAAAAGGGCTTTCAAACCACGTTTGCGACGGTGGGCCTTGTGCTTTTTCTCCCGGATGCCGGTAATGATTTCGTGTATGGTTCCCCAGTCGGGAAGACCGCCGATGTTGCGATCGTCGATATAGACATCGGCCACGACCTTGCAGGAGCCTCCGGCCCTGTTGGTAAAGAGAGAACCGGGCGGATAGTTGCTGTTGACCGCATAAAACTCCAGGCCGCGGTCACGGCAGAATTTCAGTGCCTCCTCGAGCAACTCCCCGTCGCGGGAGGTCCACAGGATCAGTCTGTGGCCCTCCTCCGCAAGGGTGCGAAGCGTTTCAATGGCAAAGGGAATCTCCTTGCCGATTTCTGGGAATTTGTGCTCGACGATGGTTCCGTCGAAATCGACAGCGATAGTCATCGGCTACTCGTCTTTTTTCTTTCTTTTCAGAAGGCTTTGTGACTCCTCACCGTAGCCATAGCCATAGCCATAGCCATAGCCGTAGCCGTAACCGTAACCGTAACCATACAGGCCTTTGTATTCGGTTCCGTTGAGGACGATACAAGGGTTCTTGAGTTTCTTCTTCTCGTAGATTTCTTCAAGGGCAGGAAGGTTGCGGCGATCGATCTGGCCGCTTCGGATGACGAAGAGGTTCATATCCACCAGCCGCTGGACGACCAGCATGTCAGCCACGGCGCTATACGGAACGCCGTCAAACAGTACGTAGTCGTATTGGGTTTTAAGCTGATCGATCATTACGTCGAAACGCTGGCGTGCAAGCAGTTCGGTGGGGTTCGGCGGGATATGGCCGGCCGGAATGAAGTCCACACCGCTGATGATGTCTTTATGGATGACGTTCTCGATATTGAGCGTTTCATCGTAGATATAGTTGCTCAAACCGGCCGTATTGTGTTTGAGGTCGAAATAGCCCGAAACCGTACGTTTTCGTAGATCGAGGTCGATCAGAATCACTCTCTTCTTCGCGTCTGCCAGACAGGCGGCAAGATTGGTGGTTACAAAGGTCTTGCCGGCCGAAACATTGAACGATGTGGAGGCGATTACAGCGTTGGTGCAACCTTCCGGCTTCATGAACTCCAGGTTCGTGGCCATCAGACGAAGCGACTCCGTAAAACTCTTGTTCGTCGACAGGGTGTATATCGGTTTTTGCGGAGTGTTCTTTTCGTTTTTCTTCAGTTTGACATTGGGCAACTCGGCGAGGAATGGTACGGAGCAATTCTCGTCTTCGAGATCCTTGCGGGTCCGGATGCGCGTGTCGACGAACAGTTTTGCGATTAAGATCAATGCAGGAATCAGCAAACCAATGAGGAAGGCTACCAGAAGTGACCTGTTGCGGGAAGGGTAAATCGGAGAGCCCGATGCGACCGCAGTGTCAATCATCCTGGCATTGTTATCGACCATCGCCTGCGTCAGGGCATTCTCTTCACGTTTGTTGAGGAGGTAGATATAAAGCTCTTCCTTGATTTTCTGCTGACGCTCGATAGAAAGGAGCTGGCGGGCCTTGCTGGGCATTGCCGTGAATTTTCGGAGCGACTCGCGTTCCAGGGCACCCAGGTCGCTGCGACGCACGTTCAGCGAAGTGATCAAGTTGTTGATCGAACCCAGGATATTCTGCCGCAGGGGCAGCAGGGTGCCTTCAACTTGCTTGACGGCCGGGCTCTCCGCGCTTGAGGCTTCGAGCAAGCGGTCGCGTTGCAGGATCAGGTTGTTGTACTGGGTGATTTCGTTGCTGATTTTTGCATCTTCCAGGCCGGTGTTGACAGGGATGGTCTCATACGACTGGAAGGAATTGGTTATATGGTCACGCAGATACTCGGCCAGTTTGAGCTGGGTTTCGACTTTCACGATTTCGTCGTTATATCCTTTGTTCTCGCTCAAATACTGGCTGGTGGCCTGGTCCACGTCCATAATCCGCTCCGAGGTCTTGAACCGGGCGATCTGATCTTCCACACCGCCTAATTCTTCTTGGATAATCAGCAGTCGTTCGTTGATAAACTGGGCAGTATTGATAGCAATACGGTTTTTCTCGTAAATGGCGTCTTCGTTGTACTTATCAATCAGCATATTGAGCACGTCGCAGGCACGTCTGGAGGAGTAGTCCTGCAACGAGAGATTCAGGATGGTTCCATTGGATTGGGTGATCTGCAGACGGGAAAGGAACCCTGCCGCCGCGCTGGTGACAGGGTTTTTTCTAATTGTCACCGGTTTGTCGGATCCTTCACTGTTAAAAGAATCTCCGGGTGTGAATACGACGTTTGTCCCGTAGAGTGCGACCGTATCGCCTAAGGCAATCTTGGCTTCCCGGCCGTCAGAAAGTTGTACTCTGATGGTGTTGGCGTCCAGTTTCGTGGCTGTCAGGCTGAAAGCCGCCGGTGTACTGTCGTCGCGAAGCAGATGCATCTGGACTGGCGCAGAGCGGTAAAGCTCAACGTTGCGCAATTTGATGGGGATGGTGTAATCGATGTCGGCGTCGAGGGCGGTAACGGTCTGTGCCATCAGTTGTTTCGAGCGGAGTTGCAGGATCTCATTGGTCATATCAACCCGGTTGATCTGGGAACTGTAGGTGCTCAGACTGGCAGTAGTCCGCGCGTTGCTCGGGTCTTTAATGATGATCGTGGCATCGCTGCGATACACGAAGGGGGTCTTGGCGTAGCGCCAGTAGGCATAGCCGCAGCAGATCAGGATACAAAGTAGGAACCAGTACCAATGGCTCAGGAGATAGAAGAAAAGGTCTACCAGATTGATGCTGGAATTGTTGTTGTTTTTATTGTCCATGGCGAAACTACTTGGTAAGGGCCAGATAGGCAAGGATCAGGCTGGCGAAACTGGTGATTGAGGTAAAGAAGCCCAGGAAGTTCGTCGCGATCTGACTCATCCGATAGATCTTCGGCTTATAGTAGATGATATCGTTCTGTTGAAGATAAAAAACGGGCGATTCAAACAACTCGTTTTTCTGGAGGTTAATGGCGTAGGCGGTTCGAATGCCGTTTTCCGTGCGGATTACCGTCACTTCTTTGATGTTTACTTGCTCGTCGGTCTGCGTATTCGCCCGGGCCAACGCCTGCAGGATATTTAAACTATGACCTTGAATGTCCAGGGTTGTGCTTCTTGCTCCACCGATGATAGTGACCGAGAAATTATCGAGTTCAGCATTGACCACGGGTTGCTTAATGTAGCCACGGGCCATAATTTCGTCGGCAATCATTTTTTCGATTTCGTCAAGCGTCAACCCTTCTACGTGAAGTTTGCCCAACACAGGAAAATCGATATTACCCTCGCGGTCCACGACATAAGTGAGCACGGGTTGCTGCATCGTCTGATTGGCCAAGTCGGTCAGCGTGAGCATCGTATTGAAGGGTGCCGAGAGCTCGGCGTTCTCGCTGAGCACCTGGATGCTTAGCCGGTCTTCTTTCTGCATTTTCAACTCCGGTGCGGGCCGTGCCGGATAATCGTGGTTGTACTCCATATCAAGCAGATAGCCCAGGGTGCGTGGAGTGGTGCAACTGGCCAGCACCATAAGCAGGGCGAGACCGAGCGCCCATCCGAAACGGTTAACGTGTTCCATATAGTTTTTCAATATTATTGATCATCTGTTGGCGGGTGAACAAATTCAAAAAGCGAAGATACGCACTTTCTCCGTATTTCTCAGCATTTTCCGAAACTTCTTGAATCGCGGCGACATATTCTTCCGGCTGGCCCGGTGTTACGTTACGCCCGGACACGCCGTCTTCGTTGACCCACGACACGCCCGAATGGGGAATGCGTGTGGCTACGACAGGCTTGTGGCAACTCATCGCCTCGATCTGTACGATGCCGAAAGCCTCGGTCTTCATCACGCTGCTGAGTACGAAACAATCACAGGCGCTGAACCAGGCCGGCAGGTCTTCGTCCGGGACAAAACCGGCCAGCGTGATGCGTTCCTGCAGGTTCTTTTCCCGAATCTGTTGCTCCAACTGCTCGCGAAGCGGACCGGTTCCGCCGATAACCAGACTGTAGTCGTCGGGCAGCAGGGCCATTGCGTCGATCAGGAAGGGGAAGCCCTTATACGGCACCAATCGACCGATCGAAAGTACCAGTTTCTTATCCGGATATCGGCTGCGGATAGCCGCTACCTTTTCGGGGTCTGGCTCCAACCCGTCGATGCCGATGGGGACATACGTGCATTTGTCCTGAACGTGCTGCAAGTGGGGTGATTCGTGTACATAGACTGGTGTCGTGCCGACAATCTTTTCAGCCCGCTTGATCAGCCAATTCTGCAGCGGCTTGTAGAAAAACAGGAAGAAGCGCTGCGAAAGGATGTCGCTGTGCCAGTGCACAATCACGCGTCCGCGATAGCCGCTCAGCCGCAGGGCCAAGGCTGCCATCGGGTCGGGGTGATGAATGTGGATGATGTCGTATTCGGCAGCGTGTTTCCGCAGCCAGCCGATCATCTTCGGAGCGATCATCGTCCCGGCCGCTTTCAGCAATGTTGGCACCACGATGATTCGGCCGTGCGCATTGAGCGGAATGATCTGCATCTCTTTGTTGCCGTCGAAACTGGCGCAGAGCATGTCGCAGTCCACGCCCCGGGTGGAGAGACCTTCCGTGAGCATCTCCATCACCTTTTCCACGCCGCCGCGGATGGGGTAGAACTTACCGAGTTGTAAGACTTTCATACATCAGGTCTTTCAGTTTCCGCGCATCGGTGGCAGGGAAGAACTCCCCGCGTCCTTCGCTGGTTTCGTGGGCATAGGGCAGGTCGGCAAGCAACATCCGACCGCCGTTCAGTATCATATATTCCGTGATGGGCAGGCCCCAGGTCTCGACCCGGGAGGGGAAGATGAAGCAGGATGCCGCCCGGTAGTAACCGAACAGTTTCTCTTTGGGCATCAGCCCCTTGAATTCCATGGAAGAACCATCACCCCAGTGCCTTTTGACCCAGCGGGCGTAGCGGTTCTCTGTGCCCGAAATCGTGAGTCCAACCTTGAATTTTCCGGTTCCCACTTCGCGCTCCAGCAGCCGCGCCGCTTCGCACAGGGTCTCAAAATTCTTGTGGCAGTCGGCCGTGGAGACATACAGGAACAGGGGCGCTTCCGGGACGATGGTTTCCGGGACGATGCCTTCGACCGACACTTTCGGGGGAATGACCCGGATCTTTTCCTTCGGGAATCCCGTGATCCGGCTCAGCCCGTCGCGGAACCATTCCTGCTGCACGATCAGGCAGTCGTTGCAGTGGACGTTGATGCGATAGGCATAGCGCGTGAACATCGCGAAGAGCGGAATCTTCGGATCCATAAAAAGGTCGCGCAATTTCCATTTCAGGAAAGGGAACGAAGTATGGCAATAGACCTCCCGGTGCCGGGCTTTCACGCGGGGCGTGGTATCGTGCATCGAGAGCCAAGTGTCGATTTCCTGCCCTTCCCGCCGCTCGATGTCGAGGCTGACGCGGTGCATCGTCACATACTCGCACCAGAGCCGCCGGCCCCATCCCCTGATGGTCCAGGGGAATTCCAGATACTCGATGCCGGGGTACTCGCAAAGCTTCCGGTCGTGGACCAGGGCATAGACTTTCAGGCCTTCCTGACGTGAGAGGTACTGCAGGCATTCCCGCAGGATTGTCAGCGTACCGCCCTTCCGGATATTGACGGCGGAGACTACGATAACTCGTGGAAGAGTTTCTCCCATAGGGCCATGATTCGTTCTTTGTCGTATTTTTCGGAATTCCGGAAGGCCGCCGCGCCCATTTTGCGGCGCAGCTCTTTGTCGTCCATCAGCCGCTTCATCCCAGCCGCCAGGGCGGCGATGTCGCCTTCAGGAATGAGCAGCCCGTCGACACCGTCGGTAAGCACGTCGCGCGGCCCGCATTTGCAGGCAAACGCGACGATGGGAAGTCCGGCCGCCTGAGCTTCCAGCAGCACCATCGGCAGTCCTTCGTAACGGGAGCTCATCACCAGGAAGGCGGCGTTTCTGTATTCTTCAAGGATGTCTGTCGACGGTCCGGTGATTACATTATCCGGAACGTCTTCCAGCGGATCGCCGCTTCCGGCAATCCGTAGGGTCCAGCCCTGCGTATCGATTGCGCGCCAGGCTTTCAGCAGGAGGTCGAAGCCTTTCTGGTAAGTATATCGTCCCACGGCCAGTACCGTGCGGCTCTCCATCGGAGTCGGTTCGGAAAAAGTGAAAGTCCGGGGATTGGGAATCACGCGGATGTTATCGAGTTCTCCCCAATAGCCTTTATCTTCTTCCGTGAGGACCACGAAGCGGTCGTATTTCGCGGCAGTCCGGACATCCTGGCGGGTCCGCCAGCGGTCGGCCAGTGCCCATAGGCCTTTTCGCCCGTATTGAAGCTTCTTGAATCGGCTGAAATGGACCTCCAGCACCTTTCGGCTTCCGTCCTGGATGCGGGGCAGGAACGAAGCTTCGTTGTTGAACATACTGACGGTAATGTCGGGTTTGATTTCCTCCAGCAACTTGCGAAGGCACCTGCGGTGGCGCCATTGCTTCAGTGGATACTGCAGGACTTTGGAGGCAAACCCCGCTCCGTTGTTGGCGTCATAGTTGATGCCCAGATCACGGCATTCGATGGAAGGGTCCATCGGAAAAGCCGCCGGCAAACCCCGTTGGTCGGTCGTGACGACGACCACTTTGAATCCGTGTTCGGCCAGCCAATTGGCTTTCTCGGCCAAAACGCGTTCCATACCGCCTGCATTCCAGGTGGCGGCGATATTGTAGAGGAGGATCATTGGGCAGGCCCCTCCAACTCGGGCGGAGATACCTCTTCCATCGAATTCTTTACATATACCAGGCAGATGAAAAGGCCCAGAATGAAGAAACAGTCGGTGGCCACCTTGAACCAGATGATAAAGTTCAGGGATGTGAGCAAAACGATTAATAGTGAAGCCTCAGGTAGTGAACGGTAACCTATCCAACCGGAGTATAGTATGAATAATGAAAAGACGAGCAGTCCTATCAATCCAAAGTAATATATAAAACGAAGATAACCTACATCAGTGTTTTGATAGTAACCCTCGGTAATTTTACCAAGATAATTCAAGTCGTCTGCAGGGTTCCCAAAATACCCGTCACCAATGATCCATGTTTCAATTGTTTCTGGAAAGACATACATAGAAAGCAATTTGTCGTTGGATCCAGTACGCCAACGACCTTCTTCAGCCATAGAAAAGAAACCCTCAAACGCAAAACGGGTTCTACTCCGGAACTTTGCATCAGTATTATAGAAGGCTACTATAATTGTGACAACAATTAATACCTCAACGATCAACCACCCCCATGCATTAAGCATAGATCGATTTAAGGTACTCCTTGACGGGAAAAGGCTGATCAATAAAAAGGCTAAACCAAGTACTGTTCCGACCAATGTGGTCCGGGCAATCATATTTCCTGTAAATGTCAAAATAAGAAAGGCTAAGAGTATGATTGGAATAGTACGCGGTTTATTTTCCAATACATTTCTTCTGATCAGATGAGCACATAATATGGAAGCGGCAGCGTACCTAATTCCTCCCGTATCCAATGCGGTACTTACGCCAAAACCGTAAATCCGATCAACGGTTTTACACCAAGCCATTCCGGGAACAGCTTTCAGTAACAGATTGTCAAGAGGTTCATAATTGTCCGCAATGACAGCAATCAATCCCTGTGTGACGGAAACCGCTATTATGTACGCCGCCAACAATTCGACTGTAACTTTTCCGTGTACCCCCTTTATGCATTTAATGACGACAAAGGCTGCGCTTAACCATACGAGCATCGATAAGAAGTAGGTCGTATAGTAGTGCTCCGAGGTATTATGATAGACCGTTGAAAAAAGGGCTATTATAGAAATGAAGACCGAAAAGATTATAAGCCCGAGAAAAGCACGGGGAACAGCAGGCGCTTTTTGTCGGTAGAGGTCATTAATAAAAAGAAAAATACCGACAACGGCCATTAATTCTTTGGTATTATAACCATATGTAAAGGCGAGTGGCGTCGAGAAGAAAAAGAAGTCGACTACGATAAAACAAAGCAGTATCTTTATAACCTTAATCATCGCTATTTGTAGATAATGCCGTAAATAAACCTATATACCACTTTGTAATAAAGCTTGACATACCACCACTGTCCTTTAGCCGCCATCTGCTGGAGCCATCGCGTCCGCAAGGGCAATTCCTTGTCATAACCGGCATAGCGGTTAGCTTCCGGATACCACGCTTCCCACAGCCGGTACATCTTATTGTCGTCTGTCATCAAAAATGGCAACTTGATGCTTAATTTGAACAAAGATATCTCTTTTTCCCGTTCGTCGCCGTATTTTTCTTTCAAAAAAGAGACGGTCCTGTCCACATTGAAACGGATGTCATCGAGCTTCTTCTGCGAGTAGGAGTTGGAATAGGCTCCTTCGTTGAGCTTGACGTAATGGTAAAGGGCTTCGGGAACATAAACAACTTTGTCGGCCAGCGCCGCAAGTTGGATCATCGTCATATCTTCTCCCATCGGATGCCCTTCCGGGAAAACGATGCTGTTGCCGGTGTAAAGAGAGCGTCTGACCAGTTTGTTCCACACATTGTATTTCATCTTTCCGCCCAGGAAGCCCTTCCGTAGCATTTCATCCGCACTTTGATAGGTGGGATTGGACATATAGCGCTCATTCCTTTCGAACGACAGGAAAAAGTCGCAGTAAGCGATGTCGGCCTCAGCCGCTTCCGCCGCCGCATACAACTTCTCCAGTATTGCGGGCTCCATCCAGTCATCGCTGTCGCAATGATAGATATACTTGCCTCGTGCGACGGAAAGCCCCGTGTTGCGTGCGGCAGGAAGCCCTTTGTTCTCCGGATGCCTGAGGATGCGGGTCTGGCCGGCTCTTTCCGGGAAGGCCTCCATACAATTTTCGAGCCGGGCAATACTGCCGTCAGGAGATGCGTCGTCCACGAAGATGAACTCCACGTCCTGCAGTGTCTGGCTGAAAAGATTCCGGGCGCAGCGCTCAATGAAAGCCTCCACGCCGTAAACGGGAATGATGACGGATACTTTCATTTACCAGACGAAATCTTTATATTCAAAATGGCGGATCATTTTGAGGAACCGCTTTATTACAGAAGACCGGTAAGAGAAGAGTCGGTTCCCGAGGCTCATATTCCTACGGTAGGAACGTCCGGTATTGGAATCTGCGATCGTCGTCTTGAAATCCAGTCTGTTTTGGTCGGCAATATGCGGATAAAGGGCTTTGACGGTGATCCCCTGATTCTTTATCGTGATCCAGTCATCCGCGATATGGGCCTTACCCATGTTCAATAGTACCTCTGCGGCAGCCCTGTTCAGCAGGTATGCGCCGGCACAGACGGCATCGAAAACCTTTGCAATCTCAAAGTCATCCGTCAGCCGCTTCTTGTTCAGGAACCAGTAATCGCCTGTCAGAAGGACAATCACCGGACGGGAGTCCTCAATGATTGGCTGAACGGCTTGCAATATGGCTTCCAAGTGCTTTCCACCGCGCATCACAAGATCGTCTTCCACTATCATTCCGTAAGCGGAATCGCTTTCGAGAAGCCTCTTGCAGCATTCAATATGGGATAAGGTGCAGCCGACTTCCCCACATCCAAGGATACGCCCGTAACGCCTGTACGCCCGGTTCTGGTCGAATACTTTCTCCTGCTCCGCGCAGGTCATTGTTCTCCCGTCAATCCCTTCTACAAAATGAATGTCAAGAAAAGGATATGGGGAAAGCTCCTTTTCCATATATTCCTTCCTTTCAGGGCTGGTTTTCAGATTGATAATATAAGTGTCGGTCTTCATATCAGCGGATAGATGATAAAACCATATTTATCGTTTCATGGTCGTCTGGAGCAAACTTTCTGGCGAACCACCTGTTTGAACTCAGTATTGATGGAATGTCTTCTCTGACAATTGGAAAGAGGCATCCGTCTTCCCATTTTATGAATCTGCGGCATCCTTCGAATTCGTCTTCGGTCTCGGGCAGATGATTCCTGAATCCGGAGTTCCAGCATAATGTCTGTTTGTATAATTCGTCGGGGCAGAAAGTCCTTCTGAAACACTGGCGTACTTGATTTTCCCGAGAAAGAAGATAATCGACGAAAGACTCGGTTACGCTTGCCCATTGGGAACCTTTCTTGAACACCCCATTCTGCCTGCGGATCTTAAGGATATCCTGCAGGGCATTTGCGGCCTTCCTGAGGAACTTGACAAATAGATTCCGTGACTGGAATCTGTGAGGGAAGAGGAAGTAATGACAAACTCGCCATTCGATTTCACCCTCTGCCGGAGTTGCAAAACCGATGAATTCGGTATCTGGCGAGAGGCTGCATAAACGGTGGATTTCATCCTGAGTCTTGACGGGCAGGTCGGCCCCGGAAATCAGGTGATAGTATTGATACGGTCCGTTGAGGCGAGCCTCCTTGAACAGGGCATACTCTGCTTCAACTACACTGAAGTCTCCCCAGTGGACGTTCACTCGGTTTGAAGTGAAGCGAATTGCAGATGCCGTGGCCGAAAGATCAGGCAGCGAACCCGACTTGGCGTCCCAATGGATGAAGATATCATTCGCAGGATTGTCAAGGCAGTTGACCAGGGTCTGCAGGAACTCCGGGTTCGCGTGGGCAAGTATCAAATATGCGTGCTTTTGCATATCCTGTCGATCAAATCGATATTCTGGCCGTTGAATTTCCTGGCAAAGATACAACCAGAATTCATTATATCCTCGAACTGCTCCATAGTGAGGAACCTGGGATTGGCCTTTTCGAAAACCAGATAGGTAAACTTGTCCTCCCAAATGAATTCGATTCCCAACTGCGTGAGAGCGGAGGGAATGAAGTATTCGTCGCAGCAGAAAGTTCTCCTGAACTGTTTTATGAAGCGATTCTCATTCCTTACCAGAGCCCGGACGTCATCGTGGCAGAGCGAGCACCATTGGCTGGCCTTTTCCGTGATATGGCTTGTGTCTCTCTGAGGTAGGTAATCCTGTATCCTGAGCAGAATCCTCCAGAGCAAGTTCTTGAATCTGGTCTGGTCGGTGATAAACCAGTGGTACTTTCCGAACCGCATCTTGATCTCCCCCGGATAAATGGTCGCTCTCTGAAGTACACTCTTCGACCCGTAGGAATCAAACCTCTTCTTGATAGCCTCCTGACTCATAATGGGGTAGTGCGTTCCGGAAATGATATGGTAATACTGATACGGACCATCGGCAAGAGCAGCCTTCATTAACTCAAATTCGGCCCGGATAAGGGAGAGGTCGCCCCAGTATGTCTTCAGTCGCTTTTCAAGTATGAAGATACGCCCGTGTCGCATAGAGAGGACAGGCATCTCTTTCACCTTGGCGTCTATGTGGACGAAGACATCGTTCGAAGCATTGTCGAGCGCATCGATGAGGCGCTGGAGAACTTCAAACTCGTTATGTGCAAGTATCAGAAAAGCGTGTTTCATAATACAGCCGGCCTCCTTTCAAAATGAGAGAACAATCCATGAACTATGCCTTTGTTAATGCTGTGGATTTTTTTGAATTTGTTCTTCTCGCCCAGAACTATGCCCCTGATATTATACATCAGAGTGTATAATACTGTCTTGACACTGACTCCTTCTGGGAATTCGCGCCTCATCCAGAACATATTCCTTATCAGAAGGTAATAGATGAAGGGCGAGTAGTTGGAGGTCGTAAAACCAAAAAGCGTTCTGGTCTGCCTCCCGAACTGTTGTGCGAGTGCGCAGTCATGCAGTACACGGATCCGATAACCGTTCTTCCGGGCCCAATAACAGAACTCTCCGTCTACCCAATAGATCTGATAATCTTCCCTGAATCCTCCCAGTCGCCGTGCAGTCCGCACATTGACCAAAGAACCGGACGTGATGACCGATTCAGCGTCATAATCCTGCTCCGGCCGGGCGTACTGTCCAATCGTGTAAGGAGCATAAATGGCGACATTCTCTTCTGCGAGGGCGCAGGCCCGTTCGATGAAATGGCCAGCATTTTCCCATCGGGAATCTTGATCCATAGTTAGCAGATACCCGTAGCCATTGTGTTCGCACCATTCCAGTGCCGCATTCAGCGGTTTCGCTATAAAATCGTTTTCTCCCTTTCCTGCAAGTATGGCTTTTTCCTTCAAATCATCAGGGACGGCAAGTGTTTCGGCAGAATTCCTCCAAATCAGAACCTTATCTACGGCATAAGAGAAAGATCGGATATTCTCAAAGACTTCTTCTGCTTTGGGATGATAAAGAACGATGACGGCAGCAATCATAATACAGCTGATTATCAGGAAGTCCGGCGGTTTCCGCAGATGAGCGACAGGAACCCCGGGCAGATTTTTTTCATGATCTGATAGACGCCTACACAAAGCACAATAGTGATGGCGGTGGACAGCAGATATTTGGCGGCAAGCAGGAGTTGGTTCGTGCTTGGAACGGCTTTGAAAAGAAGAAACGCGACAGCATTGAGAACCATCAGATGCGAGGCATACAGGAAGAACGAGCTGTCGGCCAGACGGGATCCGAGGCTATCGTTGTGCAGAAGGCGGTGTGCGAAATTGACGCCGGCCACTACTCCGAACAATTGGAACAGGCGCAGGATATATTGCTCTGACCAGTGGTGGCCGAAGACCAAGACAAGCAACGTAAGAAGTGCGACGGAACCGATATAGGATGAAGTCTTGACTTTTGAGAATGTGGCGACCAGCCCTTTTTCTGAGACGGCCAGCAAGGCGCCCGTAGAATAGAAAAAGAAGGCGATGATAGAAAAGCCTTCAATCGGAATACCGATGTTCAACAGGAAAAGGATGCCCAGGATACCGACGCCATAGTATTTGGTGTACTTGACCAGCGCATAAATGACGGGTGAAAACAGATTGACCACGATCAAGTCGCGGATGAACCAAAGCGGGCCGTTAGCCGGCATTCCATTGTGCATCGTCACGCCGAGAAGATTGACTCCCGGCGGATTCCTCTGCTCTATGATTCGATTGCTGTCCCAGAACAACCGCAGCCATCCCCGTTCCTGAAAGACGCTGATCAGCGACTCCGGGTTCTCTGTCATCACACCCACATACGGAGTGATGCAGACATAGGCAATTCCAACGAGATTCCACAAGATATACGGGATGAGGAGTGTGTGGACTCTCCGCTTCATCTTTCCAATCCAAATGCTTTTGTCCCATTTCTCCAGATTGATGAAGAACAGGTACCCTGAAATCAGGAAAAACGACGGAACGGCAATCCGACAGATGCCTTCTGACAAAAGGATCTTGAGCGCATAGGCAAAGCCGCTATCCGCCACGATGGGCCTGAACTCCGGTTCGATGATCTGAGCGTGCAGCAGCACGATCAGGCACGCCAGCGGGAAGCGGAGCCGCGTGATGACATCGGAATCAGTTTTCGAAAACGACATTGCCGTGTTTGACGAAGGGAAGTTTCTCATAGACCAGGACGACCATGTTGTCGTTGTTCTCGAAGACGGGCTCGTCGGTGCTGACCCACATATCAGAGAGATGCTTTCCGAAAAGCGAGCGCTGGACTCTGACTGCGGAAGGCGCATTGTCTTTGTTGAGGATAATGGCGATGGTTCCTTCTGCCGTCCGCTTCCATCCGTTTTCTGCAGGAGCTTGTCTTAAATCCGCGCACAGCGTCGGGACGACCTGGAGTTGTTTTTCGCGGCCGAGCGACCTGCCCAGGGTGTTGAGGGCATACCAAGTGAAGACGTCCGACGGGTAGGTGTCTTTGAACGTCACTTCTTTGGCGGAGAAATCGTGATAAACGATGCCGTCGTCGGATGCATTGTAGGAAGCAACGACCCGGTCGAGGATAACCTGATGGCGGCGGAGGAAACGGGCATTGTCAGCGCAGACAACAACCGTCCATAGAGCCAGAGCACCCAGAACGATTCTTCCGGCGGTTTTATATTTGACCGCTTCCGGCAGGATATATAATTGGATGTACTTGACGATGATAATGATTGCAGCGAACTCCATTCCGAACAGCTGTCTGTTGCCATATACACCGATGAACAGGTTGAACACCAGCATCGTGGCCCAGACAATCCAGTAGAACGCAGTACGGGAGAAGAGTTCCTTGAACTTGATTTTCTGGAAAATCCTCAGATACAGCAGGAATATCAGCAGGAGATAGGTAATCCTGAGATAGAACCCTAGTTTAGCGAGGCTCAGTATGGCGGGCGGGAGAAGGCTGGATCCGCCGTGCGTTTCGCCTGTTCTCCCGAGGGTCGCGGGAGAAAGGCACAAGAGCGCCGCACCGGCGGCGAAACAGATCAGCAGTACCCACTGCGGCCAGGTAACTTTCCTGAGATTCAGCAGCACAAAGATGCCCAGGGCCGCGCCAACGCCGATGACCAGGGCCTCTTGGGACCATCCGGCAATGAAGGAGAACGGAGCTGCCCACAGAAGGTGAAGGGAATTCCAGGGGCGGGGGTTCTCCCGGCTGAATTTCTGCAGGAGCAAAAGGAATGCTGCCACCAGGGCGAACATCCACGGGAAACCGAATTGACAGGTCGGCGTGAATTTCGTCCGAAAACCCAGAAAGATCAGGCAGGCCAGCAGGAGCATCATTTTCCAATCGTCGTACTTGACACGGCACAGGCTGGCCATCATCAGCAGTAACGCGCCCCATACGAGCGCATTGGACACGGCAAAAGCCGTTTTGCCGAAAAATGGGATGTACAGTTGGCACAGGAAATGGGCCACGGTGCGGCCATTGACGGTTTTGTAGTGCTCAATCTGCGAAGTGACCACATCGCTCAGGCTGGAGATCTGCGATCCGTCTTTGAAATTATAATTGTAGGTAATTTCATCGCCCAGCCATAGTGCCGACAGGGAGAACGCGAATATCACGAGGGCCAGGACTACCGGAACGAGGAGCGCAGGCCAGTTGATTTTGTTTCGGGTCATGATTAAACCAATTTGTCGTTAAACTCACGCACCAGGTAGCCGGGACGCCGTTTGGTTTCATTATACATTCGGGCAACATATTCTCCGAGAATCCCGACACAAAGCAGCAGTACGCCGCCCAGGAACAGGATGACGCTGATCAGGGTCGGGAAACCGGCCACGGGATCGCCAAAGATCAGCGTTTTTACTAGGATGAAAATCAGATAGATAAAAGCAAAGAATGAGATTAGCAACCCCAGCCAGGTGGCCAGGTGCAAGGGGGCCGTCGTGAAAGAAATGATGCCGTCGATGCCCAGTCGCATCAGTTTCCACATACTCCAGGAAGTCGTGCCGGCGACCCGGTCACCCCGGTCGAAAAGCACTTCGTCCTTTTTGTAGCCAATCCAGCAGAACAGGCCTTTGGTATAACGTTCCGTCTCTCGCAACGATTTCAGCGCTTCCACGCAGCGGCGGTCCAAAAGACGGAAGTCGCCGACGTTCTGCAGCATCTCCACCTTCGACATCTTGTTGAGAATCTTGTAGAATTGCATCGAAAGGGTGCGTCGCAGCCAGCTTTCCTTC
>JAEEGL011628539.1_pt1 | contig 19726 bp, 22 predicted proteins | sample 9134231 | NCBI WGS metagenome assembly JAEEGL01 (sample SAMN16246548, study PRJNA631951) | gut metagenome | biome: gut microbiome; feature: rumen; material: fiber-attached | host: Bos | place: Iran: Karaj | collected 2018-10 | reverse complement strand
TAACCATTTTATCAGATACTTTTCCTTCAAGTGATTCTAATACTATTTCAATATTAGTTTCAAATGTAAGGTATTTTTCCATTACTAAACCACGGTTTAACAATAGAAGTCTTATTTGATCTATTGCTTTTTTATTTGCAGTATCTGCAAAACATACTCTGGCTTTCTCGCCTATAATATCAAAAACAACTGCTTTACATGCTTTACAAGTATCTAATGAAATATAATCAGATACATTAATATTAATATTATCAGGTCTTAAAATAATAACTTTTTCACCTAATATTTCACCCATAGCTTTAATTAATTCACGCTCTGGACATAGGTTTAATATATTTAAAATATCGCCTATTTTCTTATTAGGATGTTCTTTTTGATACTCAATTGCATTCTGAATATCAGCTTCAGTTGCAATACCTCTTTTTACTAATTCAACACCTATTGGAACTCTACTTGCCATAGTTTATTCCACTCCTTTATCTTTTGTACAATATAAAATTTTCTACTCATATATTATATAATATAACTATTATAAATATATAAATGTTATAAAAAATTAACTAAAAATATATTAAAATGTAATGTTGTGGCTTTTACCAACCTGTCTTAGTACATCTTGCAATTGCTGTACTTAACGTTACACTTTTAGTTTGTTCTCCTACTTTAAAACTAACTTCAATTATTACTCTTGCAACCGTATCATATGGTACAGCTCCTGATTTTGGCCAGACTTGAAATGTTAATTTTGCAGAATATCCATTTGGAATAGTAGTATTAAAAATTGAATTTCCGTCTCTTGTACTAATCTGACCATTATCATGACGTACTATAATTCTTCCATTTTCTATTATTTTTTCAATCTTATGATTTACCGCAACTTTTACATTTTGTTTACTATCCGCTATCGTATTTTCAATAGAAGTATAACCATCATCATTACCAGTTTGAGTAAAAGTATTTGCATTTACAGACGCCCTCATATTTTCCATAATATTAGTTGCAATACGAGTTGCTCCTGCAGTACGATTTACTTGTTTATTCATTCCTTGCATATTAACAAAAATAACGCTTACAACAGCCATTGCAATTGTTAAAACACTTAATGCAACTACAATATCAGCGCCTGTGGCTGCTTTATTTGATTTTAGCTTTTGTAAAAATTTTTTCATAATTATCTCCAACACATAATACGCCTATTTTTAATTATACAATTATATTTTATCACTAAAAATACAATATTCAATAACAAGAATATTACATTTAAAAAAATTCGGCTAAACCGAATTTTTTTAAATAAATATGAAATTTAAAACGATTATTATTAATATAGATAAAAGTGATGAATAAAATGAAATTGGCGGTAATTTATTTGTTCTTCTATTTTTTTCTTGTTTATTCTTCTTATACTTTTCTTGAACTAAAGCCGCCTCTTTTGAATAATTATTATCAATTAATTTATATACTAATGCAATAATAACTTGAATTAATAGTGCAATAATTAAAGTTATATTACTTACCCCAAATTTGTTAAAAACAATTAAATTCACCAAAATATGAATTATTTCAAAAACGATTCCAAATACTAAAGTTCCACTATGAACTTTAAAATACTCTTTATCAATAAAGCCTATTATAATTAAAGATATATAAGTAAAAACAAAAAATACAAATTGAAGTATATTATAAAGATTAATATTATATATACTAATGTTAAAACTTATAAATGATATTAAAAATACAAATCCAGATAATATTTCTAAAATTAAATATCTAGGCCTTATTTTATTTCCACAATATCTACATTTACCACCTAATAAGATATAACTCCAAATTGGAATCATATCTAAAAATTCCAACCTATGATTACAATTAGGACAAAATGATCTTTCATGAGTTATATCTTTATGTAATGGAAGCCTATAAACTGCCAAAGTAAAAAAACTTCCAAATACTGTTCCCATTGTAAAAACAATTATATAATAAAATGCATTTATAATTAAAAAAATATTATTATCCATACAAAAATTATAATATATATATAATAATACGTCAATAAAAAAAGAGATTTACTAAAAGTAAATCTCTTAATTATAATAATTATAATTCAAAATTAGTTAGCAATTGGTCCTTGGAAATTTGAAATTGATCCATCTGCTACACTAACAGTACATGTATATTTTTGTCCACTTGCTGTAACTACATATTGAACTGTTACTGAACCTGTATCAACATTTGATAAATTATTTGTTACAGTAACTGTTCCTATTGTACATGAATTTTGAACTGTTGCTGTTAAATAATAAGAACTTTTCTTTACTGATGCATTTTGTGCCCATGCTGTCCAATAATTTGTAACACAATCAGCAATACCTAATTTTATTTCTTGTTCTACTGTTCCTTTTTCATTTTGAACTACAGCTTGGCTTGAACGTGTTAAAACACCGTTATTGCCTAAAGCTAAACTAATTGAAACACCTGCTAAGATTAATAATACGATAATTGTAATTACTAATGCTACAAGTGTAATACCATTTTGTTTTTTCATTATTTTTGTCTCCTTAATTATAATCTAGAATTATAAACTTAAAGTAGTTGATGGGCCTTCAAAACCTGAAATTGATCCATCTGCTACACTAACAGTACATTTATATTTTTGTCCACTTGCTGTAACTGTATACAATATAGTTACATTACCAGTATCTGCAGTAGTAACAGAATTACTTATTGAAACAGTTCCTATTGTGCATGAATTTTGAATTGTTGCTTGTAAGAAATAAGCACCTTTTTTAACTGAAGCGTTTTGTGCCCATGCTGTCCAGTAATTTGTTACACAATCTGCAACACCTAATTTTATTTCTTGTTCTACTGTTCCTTTTTCATTTTGAACTACAGCTTGGCTTGAACGTGTTAAAACACCGTTATTACCTAAAGCTAAACTAATTGAAACACCTGCTAAGATTAATAATACGATAATTGTAATTACTAATGCTACAAGTGTAATACCATTTTGTTTTTTCATTGGTATTTCCCCTTTCTTTTGTTAATATATATAAAAATTTTATATATAGAGGAAATACTTGTTACTATATTGATTCCTCTATATAGTAAATATTAAAAACTAGTTAATATTTATCAAAATTATATTACATAAAAAAATAATTTTTGTCAATTATTTTGACTTGCTATTTTCAAATAATTTTCCACCTGAAGTTTTATCTGAAGAACTTCCAGCTTGACCGCTTCCTTCTTCACCACTTCCAGATTCGCTTTTTTCTTCTTTATATTCTGCAAAAGGATTTGCTTTACCTTCTTGTATTTTTTGCAATCTATTTGCACGATTAATATCACTTACTCCTACTGTATAGCTAGCTAAAACAGTACCATTTGATACATCCTCAGAAGTAATACCATTTAAAAGTTCATTTTCTTTTGCAGTTGTTTTGGTACTATCTATTTGTTGAATTGTTGATTTTGTTACTTCTGATGTAGTATATTCTATTGAACCTGGAGTAACTTTATTATTAGGAAAACAATTATAATAAAGTATTCCTAATGTTGCAGCAATTACAACAAGTAATAAAAATATTATAAATCCTTCTTTTACAGCTTTCATTTACTGCTCCTTTATATATTATTAATTATTTCCGCTCATTCCATCTTTTACTTCTTGTGACATTCCACCAACATTGTTTTTATCAATACCTAATGGATTAGAAGTATTTAAGCCAAGTGCTGTTCCATCAGTAGTATTATTTACTGTATTAGTGCTCATTACTGGCTCATATAAATTAATTAAATTACTATTATTAACAGGAATACCTTTTACTTTAAATGTAGCTTGTACTCCACCTACAGTATTATTTCCTGTAGCGCCAACCATAGCAAAATCATTTATTTCAAATCTTAATTCATCATCGCCTTCAATTGCATACATAAATTCAATTAGACTATTATACTCACCTGCAATTGTAAAATCTATATCTGCCATTGTATAATATTCTTTTGAAGTAGTACTTGCTCCTGATGTTGGATTAGTTACTGTAGTTGTTGTGCTTCCGCCTGCACCACTCTTGATTACGTTAAATAAAATTGTGATGCCTTTTTCTGTTGCATAATTACCAATTTTAACTAATAAATATTCAATATCATAAGGTTTGATTCCAAGATCAACTTCAATTTCTGAAGTTTTTATATTATTTAATTGTGGTGCAACTGCCTGATAATTCTCTTTTGCTGCATTATAGTCTTTTATAGCTTTTTCTAAAGCTGTTTTCTTAGTTTCAAAATCAGTAGTATTCTTACGATTTAATTCACTAATTTGTTGCTCTAATTCTGTATTTTGTTGTTCAATTTCCATATAACTTGGTATTTTAAAATCACCAATTGTTAGACCATTTACAGCTGTTTGATAGCATAATACTATCGCTATTATCAAAACAATAGCCAACAAAATTTTTCTTAAACTCATGGTAAGTCTCCTTCTATAGTAATTTTAACAACGTCGCCATCTTTTACACCACTTGTAGATTTAACACTTGTTAATAAATTATTTGTTGTTATTAATCCTTTAAAGAAACCTAATTGCTCATATTGAGCGCTTTGAGCTTCGATAACGATATGTCTATCTTCTGTATTTTTTATTGAATTTAATTTTACTTTTTGTGGAATTTTTGTCATAATTCCAGTTAATAAATTAGGTATAGAATTTTTATTAATAACTCTATCTCTTACTATTGTTGATACTTTTTTCTCTTTAGAAGGATTATTTAAATCTTCTATAGCACTAATTAATGTATTATACTTTGTAGCCTCACCATTAATCTTAGATAATTCTGATTCCAATGTACTTAATTGTGAATCAGTTATTTGAGCTGTGGCTGCAACTTCTTCAGATTTATCTTTTATGCTATTGCCTATTATTCCACTAAAAGCGAGTAATCCAACTATTGTAACTAAACATACTACAGTTCCACGAACGAATAGTTTTTCAACTGGTGTAAATGGACCTGTAAATTGACTTTTTAAACTAAATTTTTCTTCATTTGGATTCTTTTTACGATTAAGTCCAAGTCTTGCTTTAACGTAATTTACATATTTTTTAGTTAACATCTTAAAGTCTGCACCAACACTTGCTGCAGCTGTAGCATAGTTAATATCTTTTAATCCCATGCCTAAACCGTCTAAAGCAAGTGCCATAGCTGAGTTAACTTCTATATAGTCTTTAATACTTGTTTTTATATTTCCACCTTCTAAGAAATATGGTCTTAAAATTTCACATTTCATTTGAGGTAAATATTCTTGGAAATACAAATCAAGATTATTAATTACTGTTGCGCTTCCTGTTATTAATACTCTATTAATATTTCCAAAAGAATCATCTAGAACTTTTTTACATTCATTAACTAATTTATATAATGTAGGCATAACACTTTCTAAGTGTTCATTACCTTCAGTTGATTCCCCTTGCATATCTTGTGTATAAACAGTAATATTTTTACAAATTTCATATGATTTAGCAAGAGAGTTCTCTGTTTTATTAATCTCTGTCAAAATATCACGCATACCAATATTTAAAGCATCTATACGACTAACAGAACCTTTAACAATAGAAGTGATTTTTGTTTCATCTTCTATATTAATAATTGCTATATCATCTTTTGGCCCAATATCTATTAAATTGATTATGTCACGGCTAATTGGTGTCATCCAATCTAATTTGTATTGAGTTAAAACTTGAGCACGTTTACTAATTTCTGCTTTTTCAGTTGCAATATACAAAGCCTTATATTTCTCGGCATTTTCTGTATCAGCCATAACTAGATAACGCATTTCAAGCGTATCTTTATTATAGTTTTTATCATTGCAATCCATCTCAAATTCTATTTGAACAGAGCTCTTGATATCTTTTTTGCTAAGTTCAGCAAATACTTCAGCAAATCCATATATTTCATTACCAATATTAGTACATATTGGAATTTTGTAAGCATCAGCTTCTTCAATAACTTGTTCAAGTGCTTTACTTAAGTTATCATAAAACAATACGTTGAAGCTTTGTACTTTTATGGAATCTTTTTCTTTTGCTAATCTAGCATATTTGATCATTGAGCTGTCAATATAAATTCCTAAACTGTCTGCCATTACTGGTTCTCCTTTGTAATTTCTAGTCGTTTGTGCGTAAAAATACCTTTTTATCTTTTAACATACTATATTTATATATTTAAATAAGTCAACAGTCAATACATTTTACTTAATAGTAAATAAAATGTAATAAATATGTAACTTTAAGACAATTTTAAATAAAAAATAAAAAAATGTTCGTAAAAATATTGACAAACATTTTTTCTTTTTGTATAATCATAACAGAACAAGAGTTCAGTAATTAAAAATTTGAATTGCACTATGTAATGCAATGGATTGGAGCGTTTTATGAATAATAAATTTATTAATGTTTTTGGTAAAAATTACAGATTGATAGTAGATTACAAATTAATCAAAAATCCTACTTTAAATTTCAATTCTAATTCTATAGAAATTGCATTACCTATTAGCTATAAACAATACAATGTTAAAAATCTTGTAGATAATATGTTAAATAAAATGTACAAAACACTTGTTGAACAAGTAAAACTAAGTGCATAAAATATAAATACCAAACTACCTAAATTTACTTTTTAAAATAAAAAACAGCATGTAATTTATACATGCTGTTTTTTATTTATTTTACTACAATATTATATACCCTATTTTTTACGTATATTTCTTTTATTATAGTTTTTCCTTCAAGTTTATCATCTATTGCCTCATGAACTTTTTCTTTAACTATTTTTTCATCTTCATCAACTACTATTTGAATAGTTGCTTTTAATTTTCCATTAAATTGAACTGCTAATGTTATTTCATCATTTATAGTTTTATCTTCATCATATTCAGGCCATTTTTCATAAGCAATAGTTTGATTATTTCCTAGTGATTGCCACAATTCTTCTGTTATATGTGGTGCTACTGGATTTAATAATTTTAAAAATCCTTCTGCATATTCTTTAGGAAATACTTCTTCTTTATTAACTGTATTTATGAATATCATCATTTGAGAAATTGCTGTATTATAATTCATTGTTTCATAATCATTTGTAACTTTTTTAACAGTATAATGATATTCTTTTTCAAGATTACTATTTGATTTTTCTTGAATCTTATCAGATTCTTTATATAAGCGCCAAACTCTATCTAAGAATTTTCTAGAGCCCTCAATTCCATTTGGATCCCATGGTTTTGCTGCATCAATTGGTCCCATGAACATTTCATAAACTCTTAGACTATCAGCTCCATATTCTTTAACCATATCATCAGGATTAATAACATTGCCTTTTGATTTACTCATTTTTTCGCCATTAGGTCCTAAAATCATTCCTTGATGACGTAATTTAATAAATGGTTCTTTTACAGGTACTAATCCTTTATTATACAAATAATTATTCCAAAATCTTGAATACAATAAATGACCAACTGCATGTTCTGGGCCACCAACATATAAATCAACTGGCAACCAGTGTTTTAACAATTCTTGATTTGCAAATTCATCATTATTGTTTGGATCTACATATCTTAAGAAATACCAACTTGAAGCTGCAGAACCTGGCATTGTACTTGTCTCACGCTTTGCAGGTTTTCCATCATAAGTAGTATTTACCCATTCAGTTGCTCTATCTAATGGTGATGCACCTGTTTTAGATGGACTATAATCTTCTAATTCTGGCAATACTAAAGGTAATTCGCTATCTGCTAATGCCTTCATTTCATCATCTAAATAAACTATTGGAATTGGTTCACCCCAATATCTTTGTCTTGCAAAAATCCATTCTCTTAATTTATAATTTGTTTTTTTGCATCCTATTTTCTTATCTTCTAACCAAGATATAATTTTATCAATTCCATCTTGTTTATTTAATCCATTTAAGAAATCAGAATTAATATGAATTCCATCACCTACAAAAGCTTCTTTAGAAACGTCTCCACCTTCTAATACTGGAATAATATCTAATCCAAATTTTGTAGCAAATTCATAATCACGTTCATCATGTGCTGGAACTGCCATAATAGAACCTGTTCCATAACTTGCTAAAACATAATCTGAAATCCAAATTGGAATCTTTTTATTATTAACAGGATTTATCGCATAACTTCCAGTAAATACTCCTGTTTTTTCTTTATTCAATTCTGTTCTTTCTAAATCTGATTTAGAAGCTGCTTTTGCTTTATAATCTTCAACTTCTTTTCTTTGTAGAGATGTAGTAATAATATCAACTAATTCATGTTCAGGTGCAAAAACGCAATATGTAGCACCAAATAATGTATCTGGTCTTGTAGTAAATACTGTAAATTTAATATCATCAAAACCATCAACTTTGAAATCGACTTCAGCACCTGTAGATTTTCCAATCCAATTTTTTTGAATTTCTTTAGTTGATTCAGGCCAATCAATATCTTCTAAGCCATCTAACAATACTTCTGCATAAGAAGGAATATCTAATACCCATTGTTTCATATTTTTACGAACAACAGGGAATCCTCCACGTTCACTTTTGCCATCTATTACTTCATCATTAGCTAAAACTGTACCTAATTCTTCACACCAGTTAACTGGCATATCTATTAATTTTGCTAAACCATCTTGATATAATTTTTTGAAAATCCATTGTGTCCATTTATAATAATTTGGATCACATGTTGATAATTCTTTATCCCAATCAAATGAAAATCCAAGCATTTTTAATTGACGTTTAAATGTTTGAATATTTTCATTAGTAAATTTTGCAGGATGATTTCCAGTCTTTATTGCATATTGCTCTGCAGGAAGACCAAATGCATCCCATCCCATTGGATGAAGAACATTATAACCCTGCATTCTTCTCATTCTAGACATTATATCTGTTGCTGTATATCCTTCTGGATGGCCTACATGAAGTCCCTGTCCTGATGGATATGGAAACATATCTAATGCGTAATACTTTGGTTTTGAAAAATCCCATACATCTGTATAAAATGTTTTATTTTTATCCCAATAATCTTGCCACTTTTTTTCTACTTCTAAATGATTGTAAGCCATTAATAATCTCCTTGTTATTTATATAAAATTGCTCTAAATCCCCAATAAATATTTGTTGTATCTTCTGTATATCCAGTATGTCCTGAAGCTGGACGGTTAAGTGTTGCCCCGCCTCCACGTACAACTCTTCTTTCTTTTTCTGGTTCTTTTGAATTTTGTTTTGTAGTGTTATCAACCGTAACTTGTGATTTATCTTTTTCAGTTGTCCATTCACGAACATTTCCAGCTAAATCACAAATATTTAATACTATATCACTCTTTGTATCTCCAGTATTAACTACTGTACTACTATAATTTCCGAAATTTGTGCTTGAAGAATAACCTGTAACTGTCTTATCTATCCATTCTAGAATTGTATCCCAAGCATAACTATTTATTAAACTTGTTGTAGTATCTTTTGAATAGCCAAATGCAACAGTCATATCAGCAGCTGCTTGTTGTGCTGTTGTAAAGTTAACACTTGTCCATGGTTGTTTTCCAGCCATAGAAGCTGCAACTCTTGTACCATTTAAATCATACATACTTGCTTCAAAACGAGCAACATAGAAACCATAATATTTTGCTACGCTATTAACTAATTCAGTAGTTGTTGCTCCTTGGTCTTCAAAATTAACATTAAGCATTGTTTTACGAGTTAAAATTCCATTTGAAACTGGAATCCATACAAATTGATTTCCAATTTTATCTGCAATAACAAATCCATTATTAACATCTCCACCAATATGTTCAAAACCTTCTGGAATATATGGATTTTCTGCAGATAACTTACGAATATTCTTAACTTCTATTTTTGCAGTAGCATATTTTCCATTATAACCTGTTGAACCAAATGTATATACACCATTAGCAGTAACTTCATATTCTGCCTTAGTACCACTTATATTTGTTCTATCTGGCAGTGTTATAGTTGAAATACCTTCTGGATCATCAGTCATTGCCTCTACAATTATTTTAACTGATTCTTGATCCTCTTCTTCTGTACTTAAAGATAAAATTAATTCGGGCATTGCTTGTGCCTTTTCTTCTTCTTGTTTTTTAACTTCTGTATCTTTTTGAAATACAAACATTGCAACTACTATTATTACTACAATTAATACGAGTAATACAGCTATTATTATTGGTGATTTTTTTCCGTTCATTCTTTAAAGCTCCTTTTTTACTATTCTTTAGTATAAAATATTTCAAACAATATCATACTATAAAAATAAAAAAAAATCAATTAATTTTTATTAATTGATTCTTTTTTTATCTTATTTTTAATAAATTATTCTGCTGGTACAACACTAACGTATTTTTTGTTTTCAGCTTTACGCTCAAATTTAACTTTTCCATCAGCTAATGCATATAATGTATCATCACTACCTTTACCTACATTAGTTCCAGGACGTACGTTTGTGCCTCTTTGTCTAATTAATATATTTCCGGCTTTAACTACTTGACCATCAGATTTTTTAACACCAAGACGTTTTGACTCTGAGTCTCTACCGTTCTTAACACTACCTTGACCTTTTTTATGTGCCATTTGAAATTATCTCCTTTCAAATTATTCTTCTTTTTTTGCTGTTGATTTTTTTGTTGCTGGTTTCTTTTCTGCAGTTGCTTTTTCTACAGCTGGTTTCTTTGCTGTTTCTTTTTTAGTTTCAGTTTTAGTAGCTTTTACTTCAGCTTTTTCTTCTTTTTCAGCTACTGATTTTTCTGAACCTTTACCAATTGATAATATTTCAACTTTTGTATAATCTTGTCTATGACCAATTGTTTTACGTTCATTCTTTTTAGCTTTATATTTATATACTAAAACTTTCTTGCCTCTTCCATGGCTTACAATTTTACCTTCAACTTTAACTCCAGAAACATAAGGAGTACCTACTTGTACTTTACCATTATCAGAAACTAATATAACTTTATCAAAGTTAATTTTTTTACCTTCGGCAACATCTAATTTTTCAAAAAATACTACATCATTTGCTTCAACTTTATATTGTTTACCACATGCTTCTATAATTGCGTACATTATTTGTTACCTCCTTTTTTTGCTACATTTGCGATTTCTGCAAATGCTTTTTCATCACTAACAGCGATTTCAGCTAACATTTTTCTATTAATGATTACATTAGATTTCTTTAATCCATTCATTAATTCACTATATGTTAAACCATTCATTCTTGCTGCAGCATTTATTCTTACGATCCATAATTTTCTAAAATCGTTCTTTTTATCTCTTCTTCCTACGAATGCATACATTCCAGATTTCATGACAGCTTGTTTAGCATTTCTAAATCTATAATGTTTAGCGCCATAATAACCTTTAGCTTGTTTTAATACTTTTTTATGTCTTGCTCTTGTTGTTCTTGCAGTTTTTACTCTTGCCATTTATATATACTTCCTTTCTTCTATTCTTTCTAATTAATTACCATATGGTAATAATCTTTTAATTCCTTTTTCAACTGTTTTATCTGCTATACCATCTTGTACTCTAGCTGTCATTTTTTGTCTCTTTGTTTTTGCAGCTAATAAATGTCTTCTGTTAGCTTTTGTTCTTTTTACTTTACCTGTTGCAGTATAAGAATATCTTTTCTTTGCTGCTTTGTTAGTTTTAAGTTTTGGCATTTTTATGTTCCCCCTTTTTACTTTTTGCTTAACATAAGCATCATTGTTTTACCTTCTAAAAAAGGCTTTTTATCTACCTGAGCAATATCAGATAATTGCTCAGCAAATTTATTTAATATTACTTCACCTGCTTTAGTATTGTTTAATTCTCTACCTCTAAAGCGGATTGTAAACTTAACTTTGTTACCAGCTTCTAAAAAGTTACGTGCATTTTTGCATTTGAAATTAAAATCGTGATCTCCAATATTGCATCCAACACGAAGTTCTTTCATTTCAGCTACTTTTTGATTTTTACGTGATTCTTTTTCACGTTTTTGTTGATCAAATTTATATTTACCATAATCCATTATTTTACAAACTGGTGGATTATTATTTGGAGCAACTAAAACTAAATCTAAGTCTTGCTCTTCTGCTTTTTCAATAGCATCTTTAATATTAAGTACACCAAGTTTTTCTCCATTGCTATCAATTACTTGTACTTCTTTTTCTCTTATTTGATCATTAATTGGTAATTCTTGTTTTATAAAAAACACCTCCAATACATAAAAAACAGTTATCTTTTAAGAAGATAACTGCATTTATCACAAAACTATACACATAATTATAACAATATGTGGATTAATTATTGATTAAATTGTAACCATTGTCTGCTTCTTGCGACTTAGGTGAGCTATGCTTCTTAAAAAATATAAATATATAATATATAAAATATTATCTTTTGCTAAATTGTGGAGCTTTACGAGCTTTTTTCATACCATATTTCTTACGTTCTTTCATACGTGGGTCACGTGTTAAGAAACCGTTTGATTTTAAAGCTGGTCTAAACTCTTGATTTGCATCATTTAATGCTCTTGCTATACCATGACGGATAGCTCCAGCTTGTCCTGTTAAACCACCACCAATAACTTTAGCTATAACATCATATTTACCAACTGTACCTGTTACATTGAATGGTTGATTAACAATAACTTTTAATATATCTGAGCCAAAGTATTCATCTAAGCTAACTCCGTTAACTTTGATTTCACCTTTACCTGGTGTTAAAATAACTCTAGCTATTGATTCTTTTCTACGACCTGTTCCTTGGAATGAAATATTTTCTGATTTCTTTGCCATATTACTTTACCTCCCAAACTTCTGGTTTTTGAGCTGCTTGTTCATGCTCTGGACCTGCGTAAACTCTTAATTTTTTGATCATTTGTCTACCTAATTTTGTATGAGGTAACATTCCTTCTACTGCTTTAAACATTGCTTTTTCAGGTTTATTTTCCATCATTGTTCTAGCTGTAACTTCTTTTAATCCTCCAATATAACCTGAATGATGTCTATAAATTTTTTGATCTAATTTTTTACCAGTTAAAACTGCATCTTTGCAATTAACTATAATAACATTATCACCTGTATCTTGATTTGGTGTAAATGTTGGTTTTGTTTTTCCTCTTAATATTTTTGCTGCTTCAGCTGCTACTCTACCTAATGGTTTATCTGTAGCATCAATTACATACCATTTTCTTACTATTTCTTCTTTTTTTGCACTGTAAGTTTTATTATTCATGGTATCCCCCTTTTTAAAATTATGTAATTATTTAATTTGCTAAGTTATTAAATAATTATCCTTAACTATTATAGATAAGTCTAAGCTAACCACTTCTTAAACTCTAAACCCTTGCTATAAACTACCGGGAACAGTTTATATTTGCACGGATTAATCCATAATGCTTAATTATTTTAACAAATTTATTACACAATGTCAAGTATTTTTGCTTAAAAAGTTTATTATTTTGCATATTTATTGCTTTTTAAAGCATTTTATGCTATAATGTTGTGCGACAATTGAATATCAATCCCTTAAGTTACAACTAATATATACTATCAACCAACTAATGTTAAGGAGGGAAGCTTATGAGTATCAATGAAAAAAAGTCTTCGACAGATGCAACCAATGCAACCCAAATTGACTTTCGGGCTCCTTATGAAGGAGATGCATCAGAATGTAGCATCACTTTGGAAACCTCTTTCAAAGGATTTTGTGTTCAAGCAAAACTAGACGACAATGGTAACATAAGAAACAATCTTGTTAAAAAAAGCATGACTCGCTATCGCAAAGATATTGAAGAAGAGCTCACAGCTCAAGGTTTTAACCTTGGATATAAAAAAGCCCTTATTCAGTTCTTTTACCTCATTCTGACTGCTTTTAGTTGCTTAACTCAAGATATTGTTATCATTTCAATCGCATTTGGCTTTCTTGTTTTTATGATGTATACTGATGGCTTTAATGCTGTTTCTCAGTGGATTGCACTAGCCATAATATCATTTAAAAACAAAAAAATGCGAAAGTTCCATGCTGCAGAACACATGACACTTTCTGCCTATGAACGATATAAAAGAATACCTACCATTGAAGAAGTCAAACAAGAAAAACGGTTTTCTTCTGTATGTGGAAGCAACATTTTATCAGAAAACGCATTGCTCGCCTTTGTGGGAAGTATAATCCTTACACTAGCAATAGTAGGATGTGTATGTTTTTGTGTTAATACTCTTCCAAATCTCATTACTATACCTAGATTATTAATGTTAGGTTTTGGAATTCTACTCTACATTATTCTAGTAAAACAAACTCTAGAATATATTGTACAGTTCATAGAATATGGTTTTAGCACAAATAAACTCACTCATATTTTCCAAAGGCCTTTTGTCGGCAAAGCAAGCGATACTGAAATCAAGGTTGCAATCTCAGCACTTGAAACATACGAAGCTTTTGAAAAAAACTTGAAAATGCATCCTCATGACTATATGATTAAAAAGATAACCTTTGACATGGATAATTATAAAATTCTGGTTTATCTTTTTAATAATTATGTTGTAGAATGCAGTTTCGAAGAATATTCAGAAGTAGTAACAAACAATGCTATTAGAGCATCTGGTGGACAAAATACAAACTGATTGATATTCAAAAAAATTCGCAGGTGGCTTAAAGCTACCTGCGAATTATATTTATCTTGTGTATTTTATATTAATATTCTTATGTATATTACATCTTTTGTATAGAGCATAAGAATAAGATTTTATATAAAATTCAGTTTCAATTACTCAAAGCTTGTTTCAGTTGGTGTAATTGGAGCTGAAATTTTATGCTTTTTTATATCATACATTGGTTGCATAATTGGTTCAAAATTTGCATTTTCTTCATTAAATATTTTAACATCAATCGTACGTGTAAATAAATCTGTATAATTATATGAACCATTACGATCAACTTCATCAAATTTTACTCTAAAATAATCTTTATAAACATTCTCTATAGTTGCTAATTTTTCAGTAGGTTTACTACGCTTTCCTGGAGATTCTTTAATAATTACTTTTTGTCCTATGTTATCTTCAATACTTTTTTTCAAGTCTGTAATATCTGATCTGTAAATTCCCATTTTAGTACCCCCTAGTTTCTTACATTTAATGTAAGCTTTAACCTATGTATCTTAACTGCTTAATGGTTTTATATCACGGTTAGGCTAGGTTGTAAAGTCAAAAAAATAGCACATGTTTTGTAACTGTACTATTTAATACTATTTTACAATTTATTACGTTTTTATTACAATTTAGTAACACAAATGTTACTAAATTTTCCGTACCATTACTGGTTTTGCAGGCTTGTTATTATGTTAATTTTAGTCAACCATTAGTTAACATTTTATATTATTTTGTTAATACTCTTCTATTTTAACATACACTTTTTCTTCTTTTGCAAATTGTTTTTCAACTAATATTTTTGTAACTTGATTATCATCCACAAAAACAATTCCATTTAAAGCATCTAATATAATTTTTGCAATATTATCTATATCAGGCTTTTTAGTTGGAGAAATAGTATTATTAACCATTTGCTCTTGCTCTTTTTTATTAGCTGTTTTAGGTATAGAAAAAAATGCAATTATAGTTATAGCAACTCTATTATTAAATGGTTTAATTCTTGGATATTTTAATAAAAAATACTGTTGAACTAATTCTTCATAATCTCTTGTCTTAGTTGGAGTATATGCAATTCCAGTATTAGTATTAATGCGTGGACGTCCTTTTCCAGTTATTTTTCCAGGTATTTCAAATTCGTATATCATTTATTCCTCTTCTAAAATATTATTTTTATGTTTGTGGAGGACAACAATCGCTGTCCTCCACTGTGGTTGATTCTTATTCAGTTTTGTTTACTTCTACCCAGTAAGCTCCAAAATCATACAGCTACGTGGCATTAGTTTTGTACCATTCTTCATGTTTGACTTAAACACTTCTTTTCCTTTACTAAATTCTTTTTTAACGTCTATCTCAAACTTACTAGTATTTGAAAGTAAACGAAGTGTTTTTCCGTTCAATGTTCTATCTAATACCAAGTATCTATCTTCGCAAGTAACAATTCTAAAACTAGCTTCTGCCAAGTGATCCTTGTTATGGCTTCTAAAATAACACAATCCTTGAAAGAACTGTAAAAGTTCATTATCTGGATTATCCCAATTCATGCAAGCTCTATTAAAAGGATCTTTCATACCTGACATTCCAATTTCATCACCATAATAAATTGAAGGTATTCCTGGAAGCATGAAAAGAATAGTATATGCAACTTTTAACCTTTCCCTTCCAATTTGATACTCTTCTGGTGACAAAGTATTATGTTCTCTTTGCCACTTTCTATCATGGTCATCAGTTTCTGGTCCTGCCAATTTAGTGATCGCACGAACAGTATCATGTGTACTTAAGAAATTCATCAAACTATATGCAATTTCACGAGGATAATTCTCTAAAAAGATTTCTTCACATGTAGTTCTAAAATTATCTGCCCACACATTACCATAGCGTACATATGGAAGAAGTGTATCACGGATAGGATAATTCATAACAGATGTTACCTGCTCTCCTAACATATATTGCATAAAATGCTCATATGCCCATTTGCAGCTAGCGTCTTCCCATACTTCAGGAATAATGATTTTATCATCTCCCTTTTTCAATTGAGAGACATTAAATATATCCCTTAAAATTTCATTAGGAAGCTCATCTGCAACGTCGAGCCTTAATCCATCAATTCCATATCCATACCATGTTGCAATTACTCCATCTTCGCCAAATATCTCAGTTACAAGATTGTGACTTGAATAATTAAGTTTAGGCATTGACTTCACATTCCACCAACAATCATATTTGGTTGGATCTTTTAAATCAAAATAAAACCAATCTCTTCTTTTACTATTAACACTTGTAAATGCACCATCTTGTCCATAAAGGTTATCTTTATCGAAATATATGCTATCCCAGCCTACGTGATTTAACACTGCATCCATAATGAAAATCATTCCATTTTTATGCAATGTCTTAATCAAGTTTTGAAAATCTTCAAATGTGCCAAGTACTGGATCCACTTTGGTATAATCAATTGCATCATAGCGATGATTTGATGATGACCACCATATTGGATTACAATACACAGCATTAACAAATAAGGATTGTAAATATGGTATTTTACTTTGAATTCCTTTAAATGAACCTTTGAAGAAATCCTTTGCAACTTGACCTTCTTCACTGTAAGGCTCTTCGCCCCATTTACGATAAATACGATCTTCTGGTAAACTATCACTTTCGGTTCCAGGTGTAAGAGCAAACCTATCTGGGAAAATCTGATACATTATTCCACTATGCATAATAGGATTAGTAGTAATCGGCTTATACACAGTTAAATGCCATGAATCATATTCATATCCCCTGCAGATCTGTCCCACAAAGCTGCCATGTTTTTTTCGTATAAAGTATTCTTCGCCATTTGAAACAAACTTAAAAGAATATTCATACAGGCAAATTTCAAGTTGTGTTATCTCTGTTTCATACCAGCCTTCATGCTTCCTACTTGGTTCCATGTCGATGTACAAGGTTAACTCGTGCCAACCTTTTTTGGTTAAAATGCAAACTACTTCAGATACGTTTTCGTATTCACTTAAATTGATTGCTAATTGTAAATGTTCTTGTTCCTTTAGTGGGCCTATAGGTGTTTTAAATAGCTCACATTGACTGTCGAATACTTTAACCACGGCTAAGCTCCTTTCTTCATTAGTAAAATACAGCTTGTTACAACTTATGCAAAACGCATAATAATACACAATAATAGTATCATTTTTTATAAAAAAATGCAACAAAAAAAGAGATATAATATAAATAAGTGAACTAAAAGTGTTCACTTATTTATATATTCTCTTTTATTTAAGCAATTCAAATACTTCTTCTACAGATTTAATCTGACTTTGATTTGATTCTGTTCTTAATTGATCACCTTGATAACGTGGCATAATATGCAAGTGATAGTGTTTTACTTCTTGACCTAATTCATTATTTTGAACTAATGTAAAACCTTCAGCGCCAAGTTTTTCTTTATATTCTTTCATAAGAATTCTAGCAACTTTTTGCATATGTAATAACTCATCTGGCTCAATATCATAAATATTATCATAGTGTTTTTTAGGTATAATTAAACTATGACCATTTGTTACTGGATTAATATCCATAAATGCTTTCGCAATTTCATCTTCATATATAGTATATGAAGGAATTTCACCTCTAATAATTTTGCAGAATAAACAATTATCCATACATACACCCCCTATATAAAAATTAAGGAGCGCTATTTACGCGCTCCATTTAAATTAGTAACAACTATTTTCTTTTTCCTCTGCCGAATCCAAATAAACCGCCTTTTTTCTTTTCTGCCTTTTCTTTTTTATCTTTTAATTTTGTAAATGCTGCATTTAGTGTTTCTTGTGTTTCTTTTGCTTTAGCATATTGTTCAAATAAACTTTCTGTTGAAACATCAGACTCTTTTGACATTTGTTCTGCAATTAATTCTTCATCAACATTATCATTTGAATAATCATCAAAAGATTCTTTTTTATCATCATCAAGTTCATCAATTTGGCTCATAACCTGTTTATAATTATTCTTTTCTTCACCAAAATTTATAATAGGTTCAAGAGCTTCTGGTATTTTTTCAATTTCAATTGTTGCATCTGGAACTTGTTTTTTATTTGATTTTGAAGATTCTGCTTTACCAAATATTCTATCTGTTGTATCTTCTTCCTCTTCTTCTTGGTCTTCATCTTCTAAATATTTTGGTATAACTGGATCTTTATCTAACATAGTTTTAATAGAAGTTTCTTTTTCTTCAGTCTCTTGAACTTCTTCTGGAGCTTCTACTTTAACCTTTGGTTTTACTAATACTTTTCTTCCATCAGCAGTTACCTTAACAACAGGTTTTATATCTGTAATTGACTTTGATTTAGCTTCTTTTTTCTCTACTAATTCTTCTAATGACTTTTGTTTAGGTTCTTCTTTTTTAGTAATTTTTGGAAGTTCTAGTTCCTCTGATTCTAAATCTTCTTCTATTTCTTTAATAGATAATTTTTTAGGTTCTTCTTTTTTTACAGTTTTAGGTTTTTCTTCTTTTACTTTAACTTCTTTTTTAGGTTTTTCTTCCTCTTCTTCGTCATCTTCATAGTCTTCTAGTTTAATCTTTTTAGAAACTGAACCTGTATCTGTAAATTTCATTCTTTCTACACGAGCGTAGATTCTATCTAAATCATATTCTTTAATATCATCTTCTTGATCATCTGTATCAAATGAAATTGAAGGAACATCATCTATTGGCTCATCATCTTCTTCTAATGCTTTAAAAATTTTTTGAGCTTCTGTTAATTCTTCTTCAACAACTTCCTCTTCTTGTTCTTCTTCAGCAACATCTTCTTGTTCTTCGTCTTCTTCAACTGTTTCTTGCTCTTCTTGTTCTTCTATTTCTTCTTTTTGAACAGATTTTTTACGAGGTAATTCGAAATCCTCATCATCATCTTCTTCTATTTCTTCTACTTCTTCTTGTTTTGGTTCTTCTGGTTTTAATTCAAATTCTTCTAAGTCTTTACCATAATACTCTGTAACTGAATTGTAGAATGATTGATATACTGCTCTCATTCCTTCTAAACGCCAATAATT
>JAEEGL010434839.1_pt1 | contig 19726 bp, 16 predicted proteins | sample 9134231 | NCBI WGS metagenome assembly JAEEGL01 (sample SAMN16246548, study PRJNA631951) | gut metagenome | biome: gut microbiome; feature: rumen; material: fiber-attached | host: Bos | place: Iran: Karaj | collected 2018-10 | reverse complement strand
ACGTAGTGGGTCTTGATGCCGGCGGCGTTGATCTTCTCGAAGAAGTAGATGGACATCCTGAGGTTCACGTCGCCCACGCCTTCGATGGTCAGGCCGATGCTGTTTTCGCCGGGATCGAACACGCCGTCCTTGCCGGTGCAGTCGTCCTTGAACTTCAAGAGATAGTTGCCGTTGTCGAGAGCGTACACGTTCTTGGTCTTGCCGGTATACACGAGTTTCATAGTGTTTTCTCCTTATAAAGAATTATTGATATCTATTGCAGCGCGGACGATACAGCCGCGTCCTTTTTCAGCACGCTTTGGGTGTCGGCACGACGCTTATCCTCCAGCTTCTGCGCCAGCTCCCCGTCCTCCACCGCCAAAATCTCCACGGCCAGCAGCGCGGCGTTGATGCCGCCGTTCAGGGCCACCGTGGCCACGGGGATGCCGCTGGGCATCTGCACGGTGGATAGGAGGGCGTCCAGACCGTCGAGAGCCCCGCCCTTGCAGGGGATGCCGATGACAGGCAACGTGGTGTTGGCCGCAATGGCGCCGCCGAGGTGGGCGGCCATGCCCGCCACAGCGATGATCACGCCAAAGCCTCTCTCCCGGGCGCTGCGGGCGAAGTCCCGCGCCTCATCCGGAGTCCGATGGGCCGAAAAGACGTGAGCTTCGAAGGGCACACCGAAGGCCTTGAGCACGTCCACAGCCTTTTGTGCGACGGGCAAATCGCTGTCGCTGCCCATGACGATGGCTACTTTTTTCATGTCGGTTTCCTCCCAAAAAGAAATAATGGGCATATTGAATCCAGCGGGTTCAACAATGCCCAGACGGTCGGCAACATATATCGCTCCCTGTTCCTCTGCGGTGCTCCGCATTCTTCCGTCAGTCGCAAGGGGCGGCGTTGAAAAACACATGTATTTATACCATATCCGTCGGTCCGTGTCAAGGAACATAAGGAAATATCTGCGTTTTTGCGTGTTTTTTTCACTGCGGTCGATCAAGACGCCCTTAGACCTCGCTTTTTGTGTCGTTTGCGTCGTTCGCGACCGCTTTCCACAAGTCGCGGCGCCGTCGGCGCCCGATCCATTACCCTGCCCAGTTGAATCCGATCGAAAAAAACAGATCATGCTTCCATTCGATCCGTCGGATCTGCAAATTATTATTCCCCACAACTTTCGTTGAAGATTCAAAAAAAGCCCGATTTCTCGGGCTTTCCGGGTGGTACGAGTGGTGATGATGGACACGGCCGGGCCGTACCCGTTATTTGTTAATGCAGATAGCTGCCGAGTATGCTGCCGCCCAGATATTGGGGGTCGGCATTGAGGAACAGCTCCGTATAGCCGGGAACGCCGCCGTAGACGATCGCCTTGTCCGGGTTTGCGTTGCTGTATGCCAGGGAGTATTCCTTGATGCCCTGCAGATGACGACCGCAGCGTTCTTCGATCGGGTGACCGACCAGGCCGTTGACCGTCCAGGGCACATAAAGCATCCCCAGCGTTTCGCTCTTTTCGTAGCAGACATCCTGTCCGCCCATGACCTGCTTCTGCGAGGTCTTGCCGCGCAGACGGCCCTGGGAGGCATTGGCCGTCTCCATCAGGATGGCCATCGTGTCGGTATAGTCGCCCAGCTCTCGATGGGTCAGGCCGTGGAAGTTGGTCGGCGACTGCTCCAGCGACATTTCGATGCCTTCCAACAGCAGGTTGATGCAGCCTTCAGAGGCGATGCCCATAGCGTCCTGATGCGCCACCGTGGCGTTGATGACCGGGTACTCCGGCGACGCCTCATGCAGGTCGAAGGTCAGATTCACGTCCTCGGTGCGGATCAGCTGAGCCACGCCGTAGGCAGCCCTCTCGGTGAAGGTGCCGTCCGGACGGCCGGGATAGGCGCGGTTGATGTTGCGCGTCTCAGAGCCGGAGAGCTGCTGCCCGGAGGTGAAGTGCACGTAGACGTCGGGATCGGGCCACTGGTCGATGGGATTGGTCGCCCGCGAGCCGAAACGGAAGGTGCGCGGTCCGCTCTGGGTCTGCAGGGTGAAGTATTGCAGGTTTCCTTCGCCGGGATCGTTGTGCGTCATGCCGCTGCGGTTGGTGTAGGGGATGACGAACACGGTGCCCTTCTCCACGACGGCGTTCTCGATGAACGTGAACGCGGACAGGTAGCCGGAAGGCTCGTTGCCGTGGGTCCCTCCGAGGATCAACATTTTGCCGCCCTCCTGGGCGCCCTTGAGCACGTAGACAGGGGTGTCGGCATGGGTGTCCTTCAGGTCGGCATACCAGTCGGAGAGCATTTTGACCTCGGTTACTCCGGGGCCGTTCACCGGCATGGGCAGCTCCCGTGCCTTGATAAAGTTCTGACCGGTAATGATGCATACCACCAGCGCAAGCGCGAGCGAAACACAGGCGGTGATCAGATGTTTTTTGTCTTTCATCGTCCTGTCCTCCTCACTTGATCATGAGCGCCCGCAGGATTAGCGGGATGAGAACCATTGCGCAGTTGAGCTGATTGGTAAGCTTCTTCTCGGTGAACAGATTCCATCCGACCAGCAAGATCACCATGGCGACGATCAGTCGGTAAATAATCGTTATCATCGTTTCACTGCTCCTTTCTGTCAACCCTAAATCAAGAATTGCAGCTGGTTGGCGAAGATAATGAACAGCACGCCCCAAATGATAACGATCAGGCAGGGCAGCAGGCACTTCTTCAGCACCGGCGTATACTTGGGCATACCGACCACCTGGGCAGCAAAGATGCCGGCCAGGGCGGTCGGGGGCATCATGTCGCCCAGCGAAGCGATCAGGGACAGGGCGCCGGCGACGATGATCTCCTTCTTGGCAAGGAAGGACAGCAGGAACGGCACGCCCAGCACGCTGGCGGAGCCGAAGGACGATACCGCGCCGAACAGCGGCATGGACACGGACATGGCGATGTACCGCGCCCAGTCGGGCAGGCTCAGGCAGCTTGTGACGATCAATCCACGCACGCCGGTGAGCGTCATGATCTGGATGAACATGCCGACGCCCATCAGGATGCCCATGACGGGCAGAACGGCGTTGACGGAATCCTTGGCGACTTTAGCAATGTTGAACTTGTAGCCCGTGAAGCAGCCCACCGCTGCGCTGATGAGGAACACCAGCGGCATGCCGATATCCGGTATGGCGGGGACCGCTTTGTTGACGACCATCAGCACGATTGCCAGGATCAGGGGGATATACACGCGGAAGCCGAACTTTTGTCGGGATTCCGTGCGCAGCTTCAGGCGCACTTCCTCATAGTTCATGTTCTTAACATATTTATAGGCGAACATGAGAACAAAGAGGAAGGCAAGGGGGAAGGTCATCAGCGTCAGCGGCAGACCAAAGCCGCTGTACGGGATATCAATACCCGCGCCGATGATCATGGCGGGGATGTTGGTGGGCGGCGCGATCATGCCGAGGATACCGCCCATGGCAAGGATAGCGGCGGTTTCCACCACAGGCACCCCCATGAGCATCAGCACCGGCGCCATGATGGAACCGGCGGAGAGCACGGAAGCCGTGGAGGAACCGGTGATCATACCGGGGAACATGATGATGACCATGATCATGCAGAGCATCAGAGCGGGCCTCTTGTGGAAACGCTCGATGATGACCGATGAGATGGCATCCAATGCGCCGGACTCCTGAATGACTTTCATGAAGATCATGGCCGTGACAATGACCAGGATCGTGTCCACATAGGAAAACATGCCTTCGACCAGATGTCGCAGGGCGAAGCCCTTCCCGCCGACCAGCGAACCGACTATGGCGGAGAGCACCATAGAGATGCTGACCGGAAGCTTGAACAGGAAGCAACCCAGCAGGAACACGCCGATCATGGCCAAGAAGGTAAGCAGTTCTGTTGTCATAGATACCTCCAGTTTTGGATGTGGGAAGCGGCGTTGCCGCTTCCCACACAGGGTCTTGGGATCACTTGAATACGGCGGGAAGCACAGTGGTCACGTCGCTGATGCTGTTGATGCTCTTCATCGTAATGCCCTTGGACGAGCAGATGCCGCTCATCAAGCCATCCGTATCGCCGGAGGACACCACGATGGCGTAGTCGGCCTTCTCGAAGATCGGCTTGATGAATTTGTCGGACAGATCGCCGCGGCGTGCCGCGCCACCGGTGTGCATAACGATGACGGGCAGGCCCTTGCTCTTAGCGCCGTCGATCAGCTCGGCCACACGCTTGAGCTCGCCGTCGGCGTCGATGCCGGCCGCACCCAGGCCCTTGGACGAGCCGCCCACTACCACGATCAGCGTCTTGGCATTGCCGAGGTCAGCGGAGGTCGCCAGGTTGTTGAGGGTGAAGTCCATGCCCAGCTTCTTCATGACCGTGCCGATCATCTGATAGTCTGCGCTCTGTCCGCCGGAGGTGACGAGCACGGGGAACTGGGCAAAGCCTTCGCCCGCAGGGCTTGAACTCTGAGCCTCTTGGTCTGGAGCTTCTGAGCTTGGAGCGTCCGAACTGCCGGAACCGCTGCTGAACACAGCGGGAAGCACTGTGGCTACGTCGCTGATGCTGTTGATGCTCTTCATCGTAATGCCCTTGGACGAGCAGATGCCGCTCATCAGACCGTCTCCGTCGCCGGAGGACACCACGATGGCGTAGTCGGCCTTCTCGAAGATCGGCGTGATGAACTTGTCGGACAGGTCGCCGCGGCGCGCGGCGCCGCCGGTGTGCATGACGATGATAGGCAGACCCTTGCTCTTGGCACCGTCGATCAGCTCGGCCACACGCTTGAGCTCGCCGTCGGCGTCGATGCCGGCTGCGCCCAGGCCCTTGGACGAGCCGCCTACGACAACGATCAGCGATTTGGCGTCGCCAAGGTCAGAGGAGGTCGCCAGGTTGTTGAGCGTGAAGTCCATGCCCAGCTTCTTCATGACTGTGCCGATCATCTGGTAGTCCGCGCTCTGTCCGCCGGAGGTGACGAGCGCCGGGAACTGGGCGATGCCTTCGCCCTGAACGCTCGAGCTCTGGGTGGCTGTGCTACTGGAACCGCTGCTGAACAAAGCGGGTAGCACGGTGGCTACGTCGCTGATGCTGCCTATGGTGTCTATCGGGATGTTCTTGCTCTTACAGATGCCGCTCATCAGACCATCTCCGTCGCCGGAGGACACCACGATGGCGTAGTCGGCCTTCTCGAAGATCGGCGTGATGAACTTGTCGGACAGGTCACCGCGGCGCGCGGCGCCGCCGGTATGCATGACGATGACAGGCAGACCCTTGCTCTTCGCACCGTCGATCAACTCGGCCACACGCTTAAGTTCGCCGTCGGCGTCGATGCCGGCCGCACCCAGGCCCTTGGACGAGCCGCCCACAACGACGATCAGCGACTTGACATCGCCAAGGTCAGCGGAGGTCGCCAGATTGTTGAGCGTGAAATCCATGCCCAGCTTGCCCATGACCGTGCCGATCATCTGATAGTCCGCGCTTTGTCCGCCGGAGGTGACGAGCGCCGGGAATTGGGCGATGCCTGCACCCTGTCCACTCACCTCGCCGCTGCCGGTTTCGGGACCGCTGCCGGAACCGCTGACGTTTTCGATCGGCGGATGCGGCGGAGCGGGCAGGTCCGTGGTGGTCGTGCCCTCCTCAGCGCAGGCGACCAGCGCCAGCACCATGATGAGTATCATCAGAAGGGCAATGATTTGCCTTTTCATATTACATATTCCTTTCCGGCCTTTTCGGCCTCTTGGAAACCGTTAATAGGCGAGCGCTTTGCCGTCACGGCGCGGATCGGCGCCGCCGCGCAGCGTGCCGTCCTTGAGGATCGCAATGCCCTGCACGCCGCCGAAGAACAGGTTCCAAGCGCCTTTGTCACCGGTCACATGGCCTCTGGCCTCCAGCTCGGCGACGATCTCCGGCGTGATAGGCGTCACACCGTCGGACTCATAGTAGAGCGTCATCTTGTGGTTGTCGAAGATACGCGCAGTATCAATGGCTTCCTGGATGTCCATATCATAGTCGATCATGCGCTCCATAATCTGGGTGATGGTGGGCCAGATGCGCAGGCCGCCCGGCGTGCCGATTGTCAGGAACGGCGTGCCGTCGGGATAGAGCACGATGGAGGGGGACATGGAGCTGAGGGGCCGTTTGCCGCCGGCCACGCAGTTGACGGACGTGGGATCGGAGGAGAAGTCGTCCATCTCATCGTTCATGATGAAGCCATAGCCGGGGATGGCAACCTTGTTGCCGTAGAAGTCGTTGATAGTCTGCGTGCAGGCGACCATGTTGCCCCACTGGTCAACGACGGAGAAGGACGTGGTGGAGCTGGACTCGTAGGGGATCGGGTTGTCCGCCTCGTAAGTGCCGCTCTTGGTCATGTCGATCTTAGCCGCCAAGCCCTTGGCGTATTCCTTGCTGGTCAGGCCCTTCAGAGGGACATCCGTGAAGGCGGTGTCGGCCATGTACTTGGCACGGTCGGCAAAGCACATCTTGAACGCCTCGGAGAACAGGTGGATGTAGTCGGGGGTGTTGATGCCGTAGGACTTCATGTCGAAGTTCTCAAGGATGTTGAGGGCTTCGATGAGGTGCGTGCCGCCGGAGGAGGCGGGGGGCAGGGAGTAGATGGTATAGTCGCGATAGGTGGAGGTGACGGGCTCGCGGACCTCGACCTTGTAGTTGGCCAGGTCGTCGGTGGTCATGACGCCGCCGTACTTCTGAACGGTGTCGGCGATCGCCTGGGCCACTTCGCCCTTGTAGAAGGCGTCCGCACCGCCCTCGGCGATCATCTGAAGGGTCTTGGCCAGATCCTTGTTGGTCCAAGTGGTGCCGATCTCCAGAGGTAGGCCGAACTCGTCGAGATAGTACCCGGCGACCTCGGGCATGCGGGAAATCTCATAGTATTCGTCCTCGGTGCACTGGCGCATGGTCGTGGTGACGATATAGCCGTTGTTGGCCAGATCGATGGCGGCCTGCATGAGCTGCTGACGGGTCAGTTTACCGGAACCGAAGTGCTCAAAAGCATACTCCATACCGGCGACTTCACCCGGCGTTCCGGCGGCCATGCCGCCCACCTGGGAGAGACCGGAATAACTTCCGGTGAATTCGTTGCCATCGGCATCCACGAAATTCTTGACCTTGCCCTCGGCATCAAGCCACATCTCGGGGGTGGCGTTCGCCGGAGCGATCTCACGGTAGTCAATGACGGTGACTTTCTTGGTCTCGGCTTCGTAGATGATCATGAAGCCGCCGCCGCCCAAGCCGGAGGTGTAGGGTTCTGCAACGCCCAGTGCGTAGGAGGTAGCGACCGCCGCGTCTACGGCGTTGCCGCCCGCTTTCAGCACGTCGAGGCCAGCTTTGGAGGCATACCAGCTGGAGCTGGCGACGGCGCCCTGCTTGCCGGTGGCGTCACGGTCGGTGCGCTTGGTCTGCAGATTCTCATCGTAGGGAAGCCACACTTCGTCCTCACCGGACGTGGGCTGAGGTTCGGTTGAGGTCTCTCCGTCGGCCAGGGAAATGACGGGCAACAAGCTGATCGTCATCAGCAGGCAAAGGATGATTGCCAACAGTTTTTTTACCTTCATGATGAGTTCCCCTTTCTGATTGTGTTCTTGATGGATTGACGGCTGTACGATACAGGCCAAGCGCTTGCCTCCGTCTTTGGCAGAAGCAGAGCAGGTCTGTCGAAGAAAAAAACGGAAAATGCGATCAGAAGCCTACTGTCTTGCGGTCCTGATGCGGATGGACTTGCATCAAGCGGGATGGCGCATACTACCTGACTTTAGACCGTATCTCCAGAGTCTTCGTCCGCCCTGCAGACGGATAGGGGTAGGGGTGCGAGGGATCTGCAGGCTGTACCGCAGGCGATGAGCGACGGGCTCATCGCAGGCGCTAAAACAAGAGCAGATGCTTTTTCATGGTGAACTCCTTTCCATACACGCCTTGTTCGCAAACATGTTTGTGTTGCATAAAATTGCAGTAACCCTTCATAAAAACTTTATCACAATTCAACAATCTTGTAAATATTTTTTTAACTCTGGTTATGTCATATCGGTGACCATGATCAGGGTCGAAAAAAGGCGCGGACCCATCCCGAGGCTGCGCCGATTTGCGTTCATATCATGTCGTAAAACCGCAGCACCGCCTCCACGAAGGCAAGCTGCCGCGCCACACGCGCGGCAAGATCTTCGCCGCGCCAGGTCTCCAGCGTGATGACAGGGATGCCCAGCAGCTCGCTGACGGTACGGTTGACGCTGCCCGCCGGTGGTGACCCAAGCAGATCCAAAGGCTCGCCGGCCGCATCCTCCACGGTCAGTGCCCAGACCAGGTCAGCGATCGGGCCAACGTCGTTGACGATGATGGTGTTGCGCAGGTCGTCTCGCTCCGGTGCATTCGCCTGGGGGCCCTTTGTCTCATGCAGGTCCAGCACCAGATCAGGCCGACAGCGTTCGATCTCCGCGTAGATCGACGCGGCGATCCGCTCTGCGTCCCAGCCCTCCGGGTCGCCCGGAAAGTTGCGGTTCAAATCGCGCATGGACTTCGTGGTGCGCTGGTCGTGGGTCGCCCCGTAGGTGTTGGCGGGCGAGAGAACGAAAAGGGTGCCCGCACGGGGGCATACCTCTTTGAGCAGGTTCGCCGCCGTCCAGCCGGCCGTCTCGTCCCCGTGGATGCCGCCAATAACAAAGATCATAGCGCCTTTGGCAACGCCGCGGCGCACAGTGACAGTGTTCACCCATTCTGTTCCGGCGGAAATGATGATGTTTTCCTCTGCGGCTCTTTTGCTGCAAAGGGCCGGCGCAAAGTCGGCCAGGGACCAATCTGAGGGATCATCCGACCGTTCCGTCATGGGCTCCGGCGTTTCTACCGGCAGCGCTTCCGGAGGCGATCCGGTCGCTGTGCATCCCAAGAGCAGGATGAGAAACAGCATCGAACACAGGAATCGTCTCATGCTACATCTTCCTTTCTGCCTCGCCGCCGTCCCACGACCAGCACCGTCCCGGCGCCTGCGATGCCAAGCGCGGCAGCGCTGATCGGGAAACGCTTGGTAAAGTATATTGCGCTCTGCCCCGGGACAGTCGTCTGCGTCGGGTCATAGGGCAGCCCATAGTCCGCCACGAGGCGCTTGATGTTCAGCAGATGCAGCACCGGCAATCCCGCGGCGCTGTAGATTTCCATAAGGCCGCTGCCCGCGGTCACCACCTTGACGGTGTGGGGCTTCACCAGGCCGTAAGGGACGGTATCCTCCCCCTGGCCGATGGTCGTCAAATTGCCGCCCGCGCCGATAAAGCAGGTGATGGGTCCCAATTTCTCATAAAGCTGCATGCGTGCGGCTATATTGGCGGCATAGTCCTCCTCGTACAGCAGGGGGATGCCGGTCGCTTCCAGCCGCGCGCGGATCGTGGCGGCGAGGTCAGGATCCATGTCCAGCCCGCAGTCGTGCCAGCCGCCCATGGAGAACGCATCCGGCGGGGCCGGGAGCAGCCCGTCGGCAGCAAGTCGCAGCGCCATATCCGGGTAGGTCAGCTCCGGCTGGTTTGCGCCGAAGGTGGACGCCCCCACCGAAGCGATGCTGATGACGCGCACGTCCATGGCCGCGCAGGCGCAGAGCACGGCAAGGTTCAGCGCCGGGAATGAGCCGGAGAAGCCGGCGCCCACGGTGTCGCCGGAGCGGACCCCCGCCTCATGGAGCATGTGTACCATCAGGGCCGCCATGTCTGGATCTGCCGTGGTGCGCTTCGCCTCCAGGGCGCCGCTGGTGGTGGTGATAAAGGTATAGGGTTCGCCGATCATGCCCGTGCCGCGCAGATCATCCGAACTGATGCCGAGGCCAAGGTCCTGCTTGTACTCCCGCACCCGATCCATGCACGCCTGCATCCGTGCCGCGGCGTCCATCTTCTGCGCATAGTCCGACGCGGGCACCTGCGTCGAGAGCAGTATGCCGGCCATAAGCGCGGCCAGCAGGATTGCCAGTGCGGCAAGGATGTACTTCCTGCCGACCTTTCTCATGGTTCATCCCTCCCTCTCGCTAAAACAGCGGATAGCCTGCGCCCAACGCCAGCAGCGCTGTGGCGGCGGTAACGGCGCTCACGGCGAGCAGCGCGTCGCGCATGCCCTGCCGGTCGATCTCCCGCGCAAGGATGCCCGGGATCAGCACGCCAACAACGTCGGGAATGCCCAGCGCAGGGCCGATCTGCCCCAGCGCAGCGCTGAACACAAAGGCAAACAGCAGCTGCACGGCGAAACGTCTGCGCCCGTAGAGGATGAGGAACTCGGACAGAAGCTTGCAGCACAGCGCCGAGAGCAGCGCGACGGCCAGCGTCGAAACCAGCCGCGTCGGCGTGTGCAGCGCCAGGGCCAGATACCCCGGCACGACCAGTCCGGCGGAGAGCCCAGTCAGCTCCGCAAACAACAGGCTGACAAGGACGCCCGCGATCACAACCTGTTCATACAAGAAGATCTCCCTCCTCCCGCAGTCTTGTCATCAAAACGCGGCCCTCTCCGGCGATGTTGCCGATCATGAAGACAACGTCTTGTTCGGAAAAATCGTTCCAGTCCAACTGGGCAGCTTGCTTGAGCGAGACCAGCGTCGCATCCGGCAACAGTTTTTTTAGCCGCGCGCGCATAAATGCCTGTCCTGCGCCAAGGAGCAGCACCCGGTGCGGCTGAAGCTGGGCGCAGGCTTGGGCCATGTCGCGGGTACGGCTGCTTCGATCCGGTCGGTTGTTGACCAGCACGGTCAGCCTCCGCCCGGCCAGCTCCGCTCTGCCGCGCAAATGCTCCCACACCAGAGCGGTGGACTGTATGTCGTTGACAGACAGCGCGTTGACGTACAGCGCGCCGCCGCAGCGGTGCAGACTCAGAGCATAGGGATCCCGCCGATACTGCCTCATCCCCGCCAGCGCCGTTTCACGCGGCACGCCCAACTCCGCGCAGACCGCCAGCGCCAGAGCGATGTTGTCGGGAAAGTCGAAATCCGGCTCCGTTCCGTCCGGCAAGGCTTGAACAAAACGACTGCCCAGGGCCAGCGCCTTCTGCTTCAAGATGTCTGCGCATGCCTGCTCCCCAGTCAACAGCACGCCGCCTCGCGGCACGGTGTTCGACAGCGCCTGGGCGATCTCGGGCAGGGTGTCGCCCATAACGTCCGTATGGTCGCGGCGCACATTGGTGATGACGCCGATATCGGCGCAAAGCATCCGGTGCTGTGCGGTATACTGCAGCTCCGGCAGCACCGCCATGCACTCCACGACCAACACGTCGGCCCGCTGGGCTGCGGCGCGATTCAATATGGCAAGCTGCTCCTTGATGTTGGTGCGTCCGCGCCTGCGAATCAGATCCTCCTGTCCGCTCACATCAATGGTCATGGGGTCGGTGCCGGTGGTCTTGCAGAACACGCGCAATCCGCCTGCCCGCAGCCCCGCGTCGATCAGCCGGCTGACGGAGGACTTGCCTCGCGTACCGTTTACGTGTACCACATGAGGCAACGCACGCCTTGCGCGGCGGGCAGCTTGGCTTTCCATCACAAGGACCAGCAGCCAAAGCGCGGCCAGAACGGCAATGATGACCGTCATGAGCAAGCCTCCTTTCTCCGCGGTCAGCGACGTTCGGAAGCAGTCGAGGCCGCGGATATGCTTATTTAATTATATCAAAAATATACCGGGATTCAAGACAAAAGACGTCAATCCTTGGAAACGGAACAGAAAAAGGGAGCGCCGCGGAAAAACCGCGACGCTCCCATCTTCACGCTATGGATGGAGGATCAATAGCCGACGGCCTTGCCGTCCTGACGAGGATCGGCCGTGCCGTAGAGAGTGCCGTCTTCCAGGAACTGAATGGCCTGGACCGCACCGGAAGCGGCGGTCTTGATCTCGCCATGACCCATCTCTATCAGCTTCTGGAGCGTCTCCTCGGTGATGGCATACTCTTCATAGCCGGGGAGAGGCGTCTCATACTGCAGGTTGTTCTTGGCGCCGTTGTTCCAGATCTTGGGAATGCTGATGGCGTCGTGCAGGGGGATCTTGCTGTCAATGACGCGGGTGATGATCTGCGCCACGGAGGCGAATATGCGTGCGCCGCCGGGGGTGCCCAGCACCATGAAGGGCGTGCCGTCCGCATTGAGAACGACCGTGGGGCTCATGGAGGAGAGGGGCTTCTTGCCCGGCTCGATCTTGTTGACGCTGTTGGCATCGGTGGAGAAGTCATCCATCTGGTTGTTCATCATGAAGCCCCAGCCGCCGACCATGACGCCACTGCCGAAATAATAGTTGATCGTCTTGGTGATGGCCACGCAGTTGCCCTGGGCATCCGCCACGGAGAAGTGGGTGGTGTCAGTGTGCTCATAGAGGGTGGGATCGCCGGGGGCTACAGGTTCCTTGGCAACGTCGAGATCGATGAGAGCCGCACGCTCCTTGGCGTACTCCTTGTCGGTCAGGCCCTTGAGAGGCACGTTTGCAAAGGCAGTGTCGGCCATGTACTGGGCACGGTCGGCATAACAGAGCTTGAAGGTTTCGGCCAGCAGGTGGATGTACTCCGCAGAGTTGACCTTCAGGGAGCCGATGTCGTAGTTCTCCAGAATGTTCAGGATCTCAATGAGGTGGGTGCCGCCGGAAGAGGGCGGGGGAGAGGAGATGATCTGATAGCCGCGGTAGGTGCCGGTGACGGGCTGGCGGACCGTGACCTCATAGTTGGCCAAATCGTCGAGGGTCATGACACCGCCGTACTTGGCCAGGGTGTCAACCAGGGCCTGGGCGATCTCGCCCTTGTAGAAGCCGTCCTTGCCTTCATCGGCGATCTTCTGGAGCGCCTTGGCCAGGCCGGGGTTGGTGATCACATCGCCAGCCTCATAGGGCAGGCCCATCTCGTTCCAGTATACTTCCTGCATCTCGGGGAACGTCTGAGCGTCCTGATAGGCGTCCGCGATTGCGTTGGCGCAGTACTGGGACACGGTGAAGCCTTCGGTGGCGATACGGATGGCTGGCGCCATGATCTCCTGACGGGTCAGCTTGCCGGAACCGTAGTTCTCCAGCAGATAGAGGAGGCCGGCCACTTCGCCGGGCACGCCGGAAGCGAGGCCGCCGGACATGGTGTTGCCGTTGTCCTTGCCCTCGGCATCCACGTACAGATCCAGAGTGGCCGCAGCGGGCGCGACCTCACGGAAGTCGATGAAGAAGTTCTCACCGGAAGCGGTGTGGATGGTGCACAGACCGCCGCCACCCAGACCGGAGGTGAACGGTTCGCACACGCCCAGGGCAAAGCCCATGGCTACCGCGGCGTCGACGGCGTTGCCACCCTTCTGCATGATCTCGGCACCGACCTGGGACACCTCGAACTTGGAGGCGGAGGCCATGGCGGTCTTGGCTGTTGCGTCACGACCGGTGGTGACACGTTTGCCCTCAGCATCGACAGTCTCGAAACCCTCTACGGAATACGCGGGGACGAGCTTGGGCTTTTCAGACTCAGCAGGTTTTTCGGGCTCAGCGGTTTTTTCGGGCTCGGCGGGCTTCTGCTCGGTCGCGGCCGGCTTGGGCTCCTCCGTCGGCTTGGGCTTCTCAGCGCAAGCAACGACCACGGTGAGGCACATCAAGAGGGCCAGCACGAGAGCAAGCGTCTTTTTCATGGGTGTTTCCTCCTTTTTCATTTGCATAATCATGCTGTAAACGATGAAAGCGAATGCACATCTTTACACTATGAATTGCTGTTTTCATAGTACCATCTGATTTATGTTTTGTCTACAAGAAAAAAATATCATATGAGCATAATAGCCCCCGTTTGTCTCGGTGCGTTACGATTCATCCGGTCCCTTAACTTATCTTGCTACGTCCGCCCGCCAACAGATCCCCTAAAGACATGCCTGAACAGATCCGGACTTCTTTTTATGATCAAAAGAAGGATTACACACGCCGCCGATCAGGTAGGGAGAGAACCCGATCGGCGGCGTCCGTTGTGTTGATTCGGTTGTTTTCGTCAAAATCCGCCTCACTCATCCCAATGAATGCGGGACGGATCAGACCGCTCTTCCTGATTGTTTCTCATCAGCCGCCCAGATAGGCTTTCTGGACCGTGTCGTCCTTGCGAAGGTTCTCGGCGGTGTCGGAAAGGACAATGTTGCCTGTCTCCAGCACGTAGCCCCGGTGCGCCACCTTCAGGGCCTTGTTGGCGTTTTGCTCCACCACCAGGATGGTGATGCCTCCGTCGTTCAGCTTCTGGATGACATCGAAGCAGGTGTTGACCATGATAGGCATAAGGCCCATGGACACCTCGTCGATGAGAAGCATCCGGGGGGACAGCATCAGCGCCCGGCCGATAGCCAGCATCTGCTGCTCGCCGCCGGACATGGTGGAGGCCAGCTGGTCCTTCCGTTCGCCCAGACGGGGGAAGATCTCATAGACCTTGGCGATGTTGTCGGCGATCTTCCTTTTATCCTTCAGTTCGTAGGCGCCCATGCGCAGGTTCTCCTCCGCGGTGAGCTTGGCGAACACCCGGCGGCCTTCGGGCACATAGCCGATGCCCAGCCCCGCCCGCTTGTGCGCCAGCAGATGGGTGATGTCCTGGCCGTTGTAGAGGATCTGGCCGGAGGTGGGCTTCACCAGGCCCATGACCGTTTTGATCAGAGTGGATTTGCCCGCCCCGTTGGGGCCGATGACGGACACTAGCTCCTTGTCCTCCACCTTCAGGGAGATGCCGTGGAGGACCTCCATCATGCCGTAGGATACGAACAGATTTTTGATTTCCAGCATTTATTCGTCCTCCTCTCCCAAATAGGCCTCGATGACCTGCTTGTCGTTCTTGACCTCCTCGGGGGAGCCCTCGGCGATCTTTTTGCCGTAGCTCAGCACGGTGATGCGGTCGCAGACCTTCATGGTGATGGGCAGGTTGTGCTCGATGAGCACGATGGACTGGCCCTCGGCCTTGAGCTGCATCACGAGGGCGGTGATCTCGTTGATAGCGAAGTTGCTGAGGCCTGCGCAGGGTTCGTCCAGCATGATGAGCTTGGGCTCCGTCACCAGGGCGCGGGCGATCTCCAGACGACGGAGGAAGCCCAGCGAAACGTCGGAGGCCTTCTTGTTGGCGACGGACTCCAAGCCAACTCGGCGAATGACCTTTTCGACCCGGTCCTCCACCTCTTTGGTCTTGGCCTTGTGGAAATAGGAAGCGATGCCCGTATACTCCTGGACACCGGCGGCGGCCACCACGTTGTCAAAGATGGTCAGGCCCGCGAGGGGCTTGGAGATCTGGAAGGTCCGGGCGATGCCCTTCTTGGCCATCTCATGGGCCGGGGTCCCCTGGACCTCCTTGCCCTCGAAGATGACCTTGCCGGCGGTGGGGGTGTACACGCCGCAGATGGCGTTGAAAAGGGTGGTCTTGCCGGCGCCGTTGGGGCCGATGATGCCCAACGTCTCCCCCTCATATATGGTGAGGTCGAAGCCGTCGATGGCCTTGAGGCCGCCGAAGTACATCTTCAACCCTTCGATGCGCATTAGCTCCTTCATGTCTGCTCCCCTCCTTTCACGGACTCCACGATGAGATCAGCCCGGGTCTTCTTCTTCGGGACCAGTTTGCGCCAGAGCTTGGTGAGGGCATTCCAAAGGGGCGAATCCTCGCCGATGAGGCCCTGGGGCATGAACCGGACCATGAGGACCAGAAGGAGGCCATAGACCAGCTCTCGGTAATCCTTGGCAAAGCGCAGGATCTCCGGCAGGGAGGTGATGAGCAGGGCGCCGAAGATGGGGCCGCGGATGGTGCCGAGGCCGCCGATGACCACCATGGACACCACCTGAATGGAGACCACGAAAGCAAAGTCGGTGGCGGAGATGAAGCCCATGCGGTGGGCGTAGATCCCGCCCGCCAGACCCGCGAAAGCGGTGCCGATGGTGAAGGCCAGGATCTGATACTTGCTCACGTTGATACCGAAGGAGCGGGCGGCGGCCGCATCGTTGTTGATGGAGGCGAGCGCCATGCCGAACCAGCTCTTGCGCATCTTCACCAGCAGCAGGCACAGGATGACGACAAAGACGATCGCCAGGATGAAGAACTCCTTGTTGCCCATCTTGATCCCGAAGATGACGGGCTTGGCGATGGTAAGGCCCAGGGTGCCGCCGGTGATCGTCATGCGGTTGAACATGGCCTCCATGACGAAGTTGATGCCGATGGTGGTGATGGCCAAAAAGTCCGCCTGGAGCCGCAGGGAGATGATGCCCAGGACGGCGCCAAAGCCGCCCGAGACGATCATGCCCGCCAGCAGGGCCAAAAAGAAGTTGCCGCCGTGGGTGGTGATGATGGCCGCCGTATAGGCGCCGATGCCGAAGAAGGCGGCGATGCCCATCATGGCCTGGCCCGCGTAGCCGGTGATGATGTTCAACGACAGAGCCAGCATGGTGAAGATGGCGGCGGTGGCCAGAATGGAAAAGAGATAATAGGTATTCATGCTTTCCCCCCTTACACCTTGTTCTTACGGCCCATGATGCCTTCGGGCTTCACCAGCAGCATGATGATGAGGACCACGAAGGCGATGGCATCCTTGGGGATGGGGATCTTGGTGTACACGGAGAGGAACACCTCCGCGATGCCGATGATGAGGCCCGCGATGACGGTGCCCAGGGGGTTGCCGAGGCCCCCCAGCACGATGATAGCCAGCATCTTATAGGAGGGCACCTCGCCCAAAGCGGGCGTGATGTTGTTGTAAAGGATACCGGTCATGATGCCGGCGGCGGCCGCAAAGCCGTAGCCCAGGATGTAGGACAGAGCCATGGCGTTGTTGGTGTTGACGCCGCAGACCCGGGCGATCTCCGGGTCCCCCGCGGTGGCCCGCCAGGCAAGACCCAGCTTGGTTTTGTTCAGAATGAACCAAAGAATGGCCAGCAGGATGGCCGTGAGCACGAAGATCATCAGCCAGGCCGGCTGGATGATCACCTTGCCCACCCGGATGGTCTCCATGGGAAACTTCAGATTGTAGGCCTTGGAGTTGGGACCGCAAATGAGCCGGACCGCGTCCGAGGAGATGGTGAACAGGCCCACCGCTGCCACCAGGGGGATGATGGACAGGGTCCGGGGCTTGGCCAGGATGGGGGAATAGATGACGCGCTGAAGGAAGATGCCCAGCAGGCCTACCACCAGCATGGACCCCAGGAACGCCAGGACAATGTTGCCGGTGGCATAGTAGATGTACCAGCCCACATAGGCGCCCACCAGATAGGCGCCGGCGTTGGCGATATCCAGAATCCCCAGGATACCATAGATCAGCGTGGCTCCCATAGCGGTCAGCGCATAGAGGCTGCCGATGGTCAATGCGTTGATCAGCTGTTGAATAAACATGGCTTTCTTTCTCCCCTATGTTCAAAAACAGCGGAGATGTCCTAAGACATCCCCGCTGTCCGGTCTTAAACGGGTTGTATCGCCGGAAAGAACGGAGATGCGTTCTTACACGACGCCATCAATAGTTGGCGGGATCGATGATCTGAGCATCGTCCACGATGCCGAAGTAGTGATACTCGCCCTTGGTCACCAGCTGGACCTGGATGGGCTTCACAGCGGAACCCTCGGCGTTGTAGTAGAGCAGCGTGCCGGTGACGGTGTCGAAGTTCTTCATGCCGGCGATGTACGCCTTCATATTCTGGGTGTCGGTGCCCACGTTCTTCATGGCCTCGAAGAGGACCTGGAAGGCGTCGTACACGGAAGCGCCCACCATGTCGGGCTCGATCTTGTACTCTTCGCGATAGTTCTTGATGTAGGCCTGGGTCTGCGCGTTCTGGTCGTCACGGTTCATGTTGGTGGTGATGTAGAGGCCGTCAGCATATTCCTTGGCGATGTCCAGCAGCATCCAGGAGTCGGCGCCCTCGGTGCCCAGCACGGGGATGTTCAGCTTCTGCATGCCCACCTGGCGAAGGACCTCGGCGGCCTGCTCGTAGTAGTTGACGGAATAGATCAGGTCCGCGCCGGAAGCGCCGGCGGCGGTGACCACGGAAGTCATGTCGCTGTCCTTGATGGACACGCCCTGCTCATAGACCACCTGCACATTGGGGTAGTCCTTCTCGAGCTTGGCCTTGAAGGCGTTGACCTGGGTGGTGCCGAAGTCCAGGTCCACGTAGATGATGGCGACCTTGGTGGCCTTGAGCTGCTCAGCGGCGACCACGGCAGCGCCGGTGGCCTGGACCGCACCGGGGAAGGACTGGGAGAAGATGAGGTCGCCGGCGCCGGTCACATCGGGATGGACGGCGTAGGCAGAGACCATCAGCTTGCCGGCTTCCTGGAAGATGGGGGCAGCCACCTTGGTGGGGCCGGAGTAGGAACCGGAGACCACGGCGGCGATGGAGCTGTCGCCCGCCAGCTTCTCGGCGATGTTGGCGGCCTGGGTGGTGTCGAGACCGTCGTCGTAATCGACCAGCTCCACCTGACGACCGTTGATGCCGCCGTTGGCGTTCACCAGTTTCACAGCCAGTTTGGCAGAGTTGAGGGCGGAAGCGCCGTCAGCGGCCGCGGAAGCGGCGGAGACAGGGGCAAAGAAGCCGATCTTGATGGGGCCCTCTTTGGTCTCGGTCTTGCCGCTGGAGCAAGCCACGAGAGCGACGATCATGAGCAGTACCAGTGCGATGGACAATACCTTTTTCATCATTGAATCCTCCTTTTTATTTCATTTTTATTATAGTCTTCAAGCTGAAATAATCAAGTAATATCATCCTATAATATAAAACTTTTTTAGGCGTTTATCCCATACCGCCTCAAATAAATCAGGCATGGCCGGGATAGCCTCGGGCCGTGGAAAAACGATTTGAATGATCGAAGCCCAACGCTGCAAAAGCGCCGGGCTTCGGTCTGATCGATCATTGGTAGATGGGATATTTTTCGGTGAGCTTGACGACCTCGCTGCGGATGTAGTCCTTCTGGTTGTCGAAGTCGCGGATGGCCAGGTCAATGAGCTCCGCCAGCTTCTCCATGTCGGCTTCCTTAAGGCCCCGGGTGGTGACGGCGGGAGTGCCGATGCGGATGCCAGAGGTGACGAAGGGGCTTCTGGGCTCGCCGGGAACGGTGTTCTTGTTCACGGTGATGTACACCTCGTCAAGACGATTCTGCAGCTCCTTGCCGGTGACGTCCAGGCCGATGAGGTCCAGCAGCATCAGATGGTTGTCGGTGCCGCCGGAAACGATCTTCTGGCCCCGGGCGATGAGCGCGTTGGCCAGAGCTTTGGCGTTGCGGACCACCTGCTCCTGATAGGTCTTGAACTCGGGCTTCAGCGCCTCGCCCAGCGCCACGGCCTTGCTGGCGATGACGTGCATCAGAGGACCGCCCTGGATGCCGGGGAAGATGGCCTTGTTGAAGTTGAACTTGTCCGCAGCCGCCTTGTTGGCCAGGATCAATCCGCCGCGAGGCCCGCGCAGCGTCTTGTGGGTGGTGGTGGTCACCACGTCCGCATAGGGGAAGGGGCTGGGATGGACGCCCGCGGCCACCAGACCGGCGATATGGGCCATGTCGACCATCAGCACCGCGCCCACTTCGTCACAGATCTCCCGGAACTTGGGGAAGTCGATGATGCGGCAATAAGCGCTGGCGCCGGCCACGATCAGCTTGGGGTGGCACTCGAGAGCCTTGGTCCGAACGTCCTCGTAGTCGATGACGCCGTTGGCGTCCACGCCATAGGAGACGCACTTGAAATACTTGCCGGACATGTTCACGGGGCTGCCGTGGGTCAGATGTCCGCCGTTGGAAAGGTCCATGCCCATGAAGGTGTCGCCGGGGTTCAGCACGGCGAAGAACACGGCCATGTTGGCCTGGGCGCCGGAATGGGGCTGGACGTT
>JAEEGL017442685.1_pt1 | contig 19727 bp, 17 predicted proteins | sample 9134231 | NCBI WGS metagenome assembly JAEEGL01 (sample SAMN16246548, study PRJNA631951) | gut metagenome | biome: gut microbiome; feature: rumen; material: fiber-attached | host: Bos | place: Iran: Karaj | collected 2018-10 | reverse complement strand
TTTTTAATAATCACAGTTCTTTGGTGTTCTTGGGAATGGAATTACATCACGGATGTTATCAACACCTGTTAGATACATTATTAATCTTTCAAATCCCATACCAAATCCAGAGTGAATGCAGCCACCATATCTTCTAGTATCTAAATACCATTCGATGTTTTCAGCGCTTACGTTCATTTCTTTCATTCTCGCAAGTAGTTTATTAAGGTCTTCTTCTCTTTGAGATCCACCCATTAACTCACCAGAGCCAGGAACTTCAAGATCAACAGCCGCAACAGTCTTACCATCATCGTTGAGTTTCATGTAATATGCTTTAATATCCTTTGGCCAATCTTTAATAAATACTGGTCCATTAAAGTATTCAGTGATATATTTTTCATGTTCTTTAGCGATATCTTCACCATAATCTGGAGTGAATTCCCATTTAATTGGTGCTTTCTTCAAAATATCAATTACATCATGATGAGAAATTCTTGTGAATTTGCTTGTAAGGAGCTTTTCAAGTTTCTCTTTTAGTCCTTTTTCGACGAATTGATCACAGAAAGATATTTCTAGTGGACATTTGTCTAGTACATATTTAACCACAAACTTTAACATTTCTTCTTCGATATCCATTAATTCGTTTAAATCGCAGAAAGCCATTTCTGGTTCAATCATCCAAAACTCATTAGCGTGAGTTTTTGTATTAGAGTTTTCGGTTCTAAATGTAGGACCAAATGTGTAGATATCTCCATAACACATGGCGAATGTTTCACCATGCAATTGACCAGAACCAGTAATATATGCTTGTTTACCAAATAAATCTTCTTTGAAGTCAACTTCTCCCTCTTTAGTCTTTGGAAGTTTATTCATGTTTAGTGTTGTAATCTTGAACATTTGATCACTACCTTCACAGTCAGCACAAGTGATTAGTGGAGTATGAACATAAACATATCCATTTTCTTGGAAATATGTGTGAATTGCCATTGCGGCTACACTACGAATACGGAATACAGCTCCAAATAGATTTGTCTTTGGACGTAAATGAGCAACTTCACGTAAGAATTCTCTTGTATGACGTTTAGGTTGAATAGGGAATGATTCTGGACAATCACCAAGAAGTTTAACTTCAGTTGCATGCATTTCAAGTGCTTGTTTCATATCTGGTGTTAAAACAATAACACCTTTTACTTCAAGACTCATTCCAACTCTAAATTTTGATATTGTATCAAAGTCTTTCAACTTATCATCATATACTACTTGAAGGTTATCAAAATATGATCCATCGTTGATATTTAAGAATCCAAATTGTGCTTGTGCGCGATTTGTTCTAACCCATCCTCGAATAACAACTTCTTTTTGATCATAATCTTTAGGACTTGTGAATAATTTTTTTACCTTTAATTTCATAATACCCCTCCTTAAATATAAAAAAGTCCTTGAAAAATTGAATGTTAATCCAACTTCCAAGGACGAATTATTTCATCGCGGTGCCACCTTAGTTCAAATAATCATTATCAAAATAATGCCAATATTATTTGCTCTTAATTAAACTTTAACGCAGTTTTACGATTGGTTCTACTCTGCACATATGTACATTTCTTCCAATTGCTCCGAGTGTTATTCTAGATAAACTTAATTTGTAGGTTCACACTATCTCTACATCACTGAGAATAATTTTATCTATACTTCTCTCATCAACGCTTTTATGAAATAATTCTATCACATAAATATTTTTTTGTAAAGTGGATTTTTTAAAACACCTTTTTGATTAAAATAAAAAAGTGCTTTTATTTAAACTAAAATTGTGATATTATAATAAAGAAATATGTGATAATTAGAAAGAGGTGTCGTATGACATATAAGGCATTATATCGTACATATCGTCCACAAACATTCGAGGAAGTTGTTGGACAAGATATTATCGTAAAAACACTTCAAAACTCAATAAAAAATAATAAAATCGGACATGCATATTTGTTCTGTGGCCCAAGAGGAACTGGTAAGACTTCCATTGCTCGTATTTTTGCCAAAACTCTTAATTGTCCAAATGCCACTGATGCCAAACCTTGTAATGAATGTGCCATCTGTAATGAGATCACAACGGGAACTAGTCCTGATGTCATCGAAATCGATGCTGCCAGCAACAATGGTGTTGATGAAATTAGAGAATTAAGAGATAAAGTTAAATTCTTACCGGCTGGAACAAAATATAAAGTATATATCATTGACGAAGTTCATATGTTAAGTACTAGTGCTTTTAATGCCTTATTAAAGACATTAGAGGAACCTCCTGCTCATGCTATATTCATTTTAGCAACAACGGAACCTAATAAAGTTCTTCCAACTATTATTTCTCGTTGCCAAAGATATGATTTTAAGTCACTTACAAATAATGAAATATATGATCGTTTAGCTCTTGTTTGTAATAATGAAGGAATTAAATTTGAAGAAGATGCATTAATGAGCATTGCGATGGCCGCTGATGGAGGAATGCGTGATGGATTAAGTTTACTTGATCAAGCAATTTCTCTTGCGGATGATGTAATTAATGATGCAGTAGCGTCTAGTGTTACTGGTTCTGTTGATAAAAGTAATTTATTAATGCTTGCTCGTTTTATTGAAGAAAAGAAAATAACTGAAGCTCTAAAACAAATCACAGAATTACATAATTGTGGTCGCGATACTCAAAAGATCACTAATGGTTTGTTAGGCTTCTATCGTGATATATTAATGGCTAAAGCGAAAGTATCAAAAGATGATGATCCAAGATACCAAGAATTCGCTGATGAAATTGATTCAAGAAAGATCTATTTTTATATCGATGCTCTTAATGATGTTCAAAGCAAGTTATTAAAAACCAATACTCCAAACATTTATTTAGAAGTATGCTTAATCAAAATGATTAGTGCTTCTTCTGAAGAACTAGATTATGGTAAAAGAATCTTAGATCTTGAACAAAAATTAGATAATTATAGTCCTAGTGAAGGCGGTAGTTCCGTTGATAGTCAAGATGGCAAGAGATTACGCTTGTTAGAAGAAAAGTTTAATAATTTATTAACTGAATTAAGCAAACTTGAATTATTTAGATTATCAGACCGTGTTAAAGCTCTTGAAGATAATAAGAGTGATGCAACTATCGCATTTGATGAAGAAAATATTAAAGACTTAAATGTTCGTGTTAATAAGATAATTGAAGATTTAGAATTATTAAAAGTAATGCAGGAAAGTTTACGTACGCAAGTTGATAATGCGCAAACTGGTGGCATTGATGATGATATCTTGCAAGATCGAATCGAGAATAATCTTAAGAAGATTAAGATTAGTTCGGATAATTCTGAGTTTGAATCATATGTTAATAAGCGTTTAGAAGAACTTGAAAAGTCAAGAACATATGTTCAAAGTGAAGAAAGTATCGATTATCGAGATCAAATTGAAGCCTTAGCCAGTGAAATTAATGAACTTAAGAATCACCCAGTAGTTAGTTCAAATGAAAATAAAGAAGTAATTACTAAAGAATTTGTTCGTTATGATGATGATAGAATTAATGCCCTTGAACTTAAAGTTAATAGTTTAAGTGGCAATAAAGATATCGATAGAGACTATGAAGATTTAAAGAATCGTGTTAGTGAATTAGAAGAAATAGTATTATCGATTGAAGAAAAAGAAAGCGAAACTAAGCCTGTAACATATGTATCAGGTGTTTCTAGTGATATTGAACTACGCATTTCGAAGATGGAATCGAATATTTATAAGATTATGTCAGGAATGCTAAATCCTCAACCTGCTAAGAAGAGTAAACAAAAGGTTGATGATAAACAAATGTCACTATGGGGCGATGATGATTTTGGTAGAAATGAGAAACCTGCCGAAAACGTTAAGACTGATTTTGAAGATTTTGCAAAGACAAAAGATGAAGAAATTGTTGATGAAGTTGAAGATGTTAATGAAGAATATGTTTCTAGTGAAGAGCCTGTAAGTTTTGAAGAGGAAACTCCTATTGAAGAAGTATCAGAAGATACTGAAGAATTAGTTGAAGAGTTTGAAGAGACTAAAGAGGCTATCGAAGAAACTGAAGATGAGGAAGAAATAGAAGAAACACCTAATCTATTTGATTCTGTTGAAGAAGAAAGTGAGCCTGAAAGCGAAGAAATCGAAAAAGTTGAGGAAGAAGAAACAGGTTTATTTGAAGAAAGCCTTGAAGATTTCTATTCTCAAGATATCGAAGCTGATAATAAGCAAGCTGAATCATCTGAACAAGTTCAAGAAGAACAAACTAATTTATTTGATAGTGCTGTTGATGCATCAGATACAACTGAAGAGATTACAGAAGAATCTAATAATGAAGAAATATTAGATAATGAAGTAGTTGTTGATGATGAAGAAAAGAGACTTGAACAAGAAAGAATTGAAAAAGAACTTGAACTTAAACGTTTAGAAGAAGAAAGAAAGGCCCAAGAAGATAGATTACGTGCTGAAGAGCAAATTCGTGAACGTGAACTTGCAAGAATGAAAGCTGAAGAGGAACTTGAGCAAAAGAAAGAAGAAATGCAAAAGATCGAAGCAGCTAGAGCAAGTGGCGGAGCTGACCTTGATGAATATGAACGATATGATGTTAAAGTTCTTGAAAGAATCTTAAATGATGCAAGAAATCCAGAATATCGTGATGAGAAAGGTCGTTTAGATCGAGTTTGGAAAGAACTTCTTCGTCTTGTACCTCTTGATAAACGCGGTGTTGCGGAAATCTTAGCGGAAGGAATGATTACCGCTGTTGGAAATCATGAATTCGTTTTGATTTACAACAATGCATCGATGTGTAATCAAGTCATGAATCGTCGTTTCAAGAAAGTATCATTAAAACTTTTATATGATATTTTAGGAACTGATTATAATTATTTTGCGATTACTCAAGAAGTATGGCTTGAAAAGAGAAGTGAATATGCTAATCAATATTCAGTAGGAACTAAATATCCAACTCTTTCACCAATTGGCGATCCTAATTTACGAGTAGTTATTGATGATGACGACAGTGATAGTGATTCAATGATTAGAAAATCAATGAGCCTATTTGGCGATAATTTAAATGTAAAATAAAGGAGTTTATTATGAACCAACAAGTTATGATGCGTAAACTAATGAAGATGAAGCAAGAAATGGAAGATACACAAAAAGAAATTAATGAATCTGAATTTACTGCTTCAGCAGGAGGAATAGTTACTGTTACTGTTCTTGGCACTAAAGAATTAACTAATGTTGAAATATCAAATGACTTTGAAATTGAAGGTCCTGAAGATCTTGAAATGTTACAAGATATGATCGTTGCAGCATGTAACGCCGCTTACAAAGATGTTGATAAAACAACAGAAGAAAAGATGGAAAAATATAGTGCCTTATTAGGTGGAGTTGGCGGTTTATTTTAATGAAATATCCTGAAAGTCTTCAAGAATTGATTGATTCATTTATGTTACTTCCAGGAATTGGTCCGAAGACTGCTGAAAGACTTGCTTATCACGTACTATTAAAACTAAATGAAGATCAAGTAAAGAAATTTAGCGATAGTATTAAAAAAGCCTATTTAAATGTTAAAAAATGTCCTATTTGTGGTAATTTAACCGACAAGGACATATGTGACATATGTAAAGATGAGACAAGAGAAGCAACTATTATGGTTGTAGAGAGCAGTAAAGACATAAATGCTTTTGAAAAGACAAAACAATATAGTGGTAAATATCATGTTCTTAATGGTCTTATTTCACCAATTAATGGTATGGGACCACAAGATATAAACATTAACAATCTATTTGATAGAATTGAAAACGAAAAAATAACAAAAATAATCATTGCGACAAGTGCAACGATTGCGGGAGAAATGACCGCAATGTACATCAAAAATATTCTAGAAGAAAAGAATATTGAAGTGTATCGCATTGGATACGGACTTCCAGCGGGAGGAGATATCGAATACGCTGATGATGTAACATTATTAAAATCACTTGAAGGAATGAAAAAATTGTAATTAAAGGAGAAAACATATGGCAAAGATTTTTGAAATGATCGACGGCTTTCTTGGCAGTTTTATGCAAATAATTTTTGAAGGATTTAACTCTTTCTGGCAAAGTCTATATACACATAGTGGCCAAGGGGCATATTTAGTTTTATTACTAATAATGGTATTTGTAGGAATACTTCTTTTGATTGGCCTAATTAAACTAATTAGAAAGTTTGGTCTATTCATATTTATGGTAATACTATTGGTCGGAATCCCTGTTTTATGGTTCTTACTAGTACTACCAAGTCTATAAAAAACTAGAGCAATCTAGTTTTTTCTCATTTTAAATGGTTTATCAAAAACTAAAAAAATATCTAAATAAAATTGAAAACGTATTACATTTTTGATATAATAATTAAGGAATAATATAAAAGGGGAGGAAATATGGATAAAAAAAAGATAAAAAACTTGTCCTTTACGATAGGGGGAGTTTGCATTATGGTTACCGGTTTATTATTCGTTCTTTTAACAGATCTTTATCTTAAAACGTTAGAAAAACCATCATTATATTTGTTATTAAGTATCATTCTCGCTTTTACTGGTTCAATATGTTTTTTATTATCTGATAACTTTAAGGATAAGAAAAAAATGCTATACATTTTGAAAGGTATAGGCGTTGCATTTTCAATAGGATTTGTAATCTTTTTATTGATTTTCTTAGATAAAACTGCTAATTCAGAAGTTAGAATAGTTTTTATTATAAATATGTGTATTGCAATGGTAGCTGTTGTCTTACAAATTGTTAATTTAGTATTTAATGCAGTGACAGGAGTTGAAGAGTAGTGATTTGTGATATCCAAAGAGCAAGTACTTGGAGACGAATGTCGGCACTATTATTGGATGTTGTTTTAATAGCCATTATTGCCAGCGGTTTTGCATATTTACTATCTATTATCACAAATTATGGTCACTATGATGATGTGTTAAATGAATGTTATGCGGAACTAGAAGAAAAATATGGCGTGCCAATAAACATTACAAGATATGAGTATGAAGAATTACCTCAAGAAGAGAAAGATAAGTATGATGCACTAGCTGAAGAATTAAATTCTAATGAAGAAGCGTTATATGCATATAATATGACGGTTAATTTAATGATTGTAATAGTTTCGATAGGCATATTGCTTTCAATACTGATTCTTGAGTTTGTCATACCATTAATATTTAAAAACGGCCAAACGATTGGAAAAAAGTGTTTTGCGCTCGGTGTTGTCAAGAACAACTCGGTACGAATCACAACTCTACAATTGTTTGTTAGATCATTTTTAGGAAAGTATGCAATTGAAATTATGATTCCAACATTTGCAATCATTTTAATACTATTTGGAAACGGTGGTTTGTTTGGTATAATAACACTATTTGGAATTACGATTTTTCAATTGATATTAGTAATTTTTTCAAAAAATCATACGGCAATTCATGATGTTTTTGCATATACAGTTGTCATAGATATGAACACGCAGATGATTTTTGATAATGAAGAAAAATTATTAGAATACAAAAAAGAAAAACACATGCTTCAAGTAAGCGAACAAAAATAGATTAATTAGAAAGGAAAGAAAAATGAAAGTAGTTTTACAGAATTTAACAAAAATTTTCCCGAATCGAGTAAAGGGTGGCGAAGATGTTGTCGCAGTAAATGATTTTACTTTTGAAATACCTGATGGAACACTTGTTGGTTTGTTGGGGCCTTCAGGATGTGGAAAGAGTACTACACTTTACATGATTTGCGGTCTTCAAAAACCAAGCGGAGGTAAAATTTTCTTCGGAGATGATGATGTAACAGAATTGTCGCCAGAAAATCGTGGGGTTGGATTGGTATTCCAAAACTATGCATTATATCCACATATGACTGTTAAGCAGAACATTCTATTCCCACTTCAAAATTTAAAAGGAGCAGATAAGCTTCCAAAAGATGTGATGCTTGAAAAAGCATATGAAGCAGCAAAACTTGTTCAAATTGATGAATTGATGGATCGTAAACCATCTGAGTTATCTGGTGGTCAACAACAACGTGTTGCGATTGCTCGTGCTTTAGTTAAAATGCCTAGAGTATTATTACTAGATGAACCTCTATCTAATCTAGATGCTCGTTTACGTTTACAAACTCGTGAAGAAATTAAGAGAATTCAACGTGAAACTGGAATTACTACTGTATTCGTTACTCACGACCAAGAAGAAGCAATGTCTATTTCTGATATGATCGTAGTTATGAAGAAAGGTATTATCCAACAAATTGGTAAACCTCAAGATGTTTATGATTCGCCAATTAATCTATTTGTTGCCAAGTTCCTTGGTACTCCTCCAATCAATGTGTTTGAAGGAAAAGTAGCTGATGGAAAATTATATATTGGTGAAGATGCTGTACTTGATGCTAAAGGTGTTGATAATCAACCTGTTTATGTTGGCGTTAGACCTGAAGGTTTTATTTATGATGAAAATGGTCCTCTAGTTACAAAACTTCAAAATCTTGAAGTAATGGGAAGAGACATATCTATCGTATCAACTAAGGAAGAGTCACTGAACGCAGTTGTTCGATCAATTGTTGATTCTGACATTCGTATTAATGCCGAAAGCGATGTTGTAAGATTTAAATTAAAACCTAATAAAGTATTTATCTTTAATAAAGAAACAGAAGAAAGAATATATCTAGGAGAATAAAAATGGTAGATAGTAAGCAACAATGGAAAGCGTGGGTTTACCTGTCTCCAGCAATCGTATTACTGCTTATTTTTACTGTATGGCCTATATTTAACACTATTCGAATGGCTTTCCTTGAAAATTATAAGACAATGGAAGCTGTTGGTGGTAAAACTTTCGAATTTGGTGTAGGTAATTTTATTAACGTAATTACATACAGTAAGTTTAAACAATGTTTAAAAATAACAGTTATTCTTTGCTTCTTAACAGTTCCAATCTCAACGCTATTAGCACTTTTGATTGCAGTATGTTTGAATTCTATTAAGCCACTAAATAGATTATTACAAACAATATTCTTCTTGCCATATGTTACAAACTCTATTGCTATTGGTATGGTATTTACTGCTATGTTCAATATGGTTGGTGATATGGCTAACCCTGATAATGTAGGTATTGTGAATTCGTTCTTAGGAATATTTAATATTCATTTTATTAATTGGATCAATTTCGGTTCAAGTGAAACAGCAAATATTGCTGTCATGGTATTCTATATTGTTTGGAATGCTTTGCCATTCAAGATTTTAATTCTTCTTGGTGGGCTTCAAAGTGTTAACAAACAATATTATGATGCTGCTAAAGTAGATGGTACATCTCGCTCAAGAGTATTTTGGCGTATTACGGTTCCTCTTCTTTCACCAATGATTGCCTATGTTGTTATTACTGGATTCATCGGTGGATTCAAAGAATACACAAGTATTGTCGGTGTATTCACATCAAAAATGGGTCCATCAAGTGAACCTGGAAGAATGAACACTATGGTCGGATTTATTTATAATTTCGTTAGTGGTGATAGTCAAAATCAAGGAATTGCCAGTGCGGCCGCATTAATATTATTTGGAATAATCTTATTAGTAACATTAGTTAATCTATATGTTTCTAAGAAGAAAGTTCATTATTAGGAGGTGTCGCAATGAATAATCAAACTATGATTGAACGCGATATGTCTAAGATCTCTAGAAAACAAAAAATTGTAAAGATATTAGTACAAATTGCCTTATATGTCTTTTTAATTACAATGGCACTAATTGTGCTATTCCCATTCTATTGGATGATTTTGTCATCACTAAAATCAAAACCTGACTATTATAGTCCAAAAGTTACATTCTTCCCTTCAATTATTAATGGAACAAATGGAAGAATGTTGGGTTTCGTTAATGATAGTATCGCATGGTCAAATTATCGTTCTGCATTTAATGCTGCAAATTTAGGAACTCTATTCTTAAATACAGTTTATGTTGGATTGGTTTCAACGGTATTATCATTAATTATAACTGTTTTATCGGCGTTTGCGTTTGCTCGTTTAGAGTTTAAAGGCAAAAATGTATTATTTGCTGCACTTCTTGCCACAATGATGATTCCTGGTGAATTATTCACTATTACTAACTATCAAACTGTTAGTACTTTTGGATGGCAAGGAACTTATATAGTTTTAATTGTTCCATTTTTAGTAAGTGTATTCTACATTTATTTATTAAGACAAAACTTTTTACAAATACCTAACGAGTTATACTTAGCCGCAAAAGTTGATGGAACAAGCGATATTAAATATTTGTGGAAAGTAATGATTCCTTTAGCACTTCCTACTCTTGTATCAATTACAATACTAAAGATGATGGGTGCATGGAATTCATATATTTGGCCTCGTTTGGTTGCAAATGATGAAAATCATAAATTAATTACTAATGGTTTGCGTACTGCATTTGACTCGATTGATGGTTATCCAGAAATTCCGACACAAATGGCAGCCGTAGTAGTAGTTTCATTCCCACTATTCTTAGTATTTGTTTTCTTAAGAAAATATATTATGAAGGGTGTTAGTCGTAGTGGTATTAAAGGATAAAAAGCATATAATGGGAGGAAAAAATGAGAAAAATTAAATTATGTTTTATTTTCTTTTTAATGATTGCACTTCTATTTGTAGGTGCAGGATGTACTTCTGGTCCAAAAAGCATTGATTTTGAAGTGCCAGAAGGCGGTTATGATGGAAGTGAAGTAGAAATTAAGTTCTATCATACAATGGGACAAAATCTTCGTGATGTTTTGAGAATATATATTGAAGAATTTAATAAGATTTATCCAAACATTCACATCAAAGAAGAACAAATTGGTGGTTATGATGATGTAAGAAATCAAATCAGTACCGAATTAACGGTTGGCTATGAACCAAATCTTGCCTATTGTTATCCAGACCATGTTGCTTTATACAACATGACTAAGAAGGTTGCCACATTAGATGATTTAATTAATTCAACAGCATCTGATGGAGCTGGTGGAATTTTAGGCTTAACTGCTGAACAAAAAGCAGACTTTATTGATGCTTATTATAAAGAAGGTCAACAATTTGGTGATGGCTTTATGTATACTATGCCATTCTCTAAATCAACTGAAGTATTATACTATAATAAAACTTTCTTTGATGCAAATAAAATTCCAGTTCCAGATCACTGGTTCTCTACTGATGAAAACGATAAAACATCTTTAGAGGCTGTTTGTAGAAAAATAAAAGAAATCGATCCAAAATCTATTCCACTAGGATATGACTCAGAAGCTAACTGGTTTATCACAATGTGTGAACAATTAAATTCTCCATACACTAGTGCAACTGGCGATCATTATTTATTTGATAATGATGTTAATAAAGACTTCTTAAAGAAATTTAGAGGCTGGTTTGTAGAAGGATTAGTTACTACACAAAGTATCTATGGTCAATACACATCTAATCTTTTCAAAGAAAGAGCATTAGATAAAGCCACATCTTATATGTCGATTGGATCATCAGCTGGTGCTACTCATCAACTTCCAGAAAAAGAAGATGGTAAGTATCCATTTGAGGTTGGTATTGTTTCAATTCCTCAAGTAAATGCTGCAAATCCAAAAGTTATTTCTCAAGGACCAAGCGTTTGTATTTTCAAGAAATCAAATCCTCAAGAAGTAGTTGCTTCATGGTTATTTGTAAAATTCTTAACAACATCTGTTGAATTCCAAGCTGAATTTTCTATGAAATCAGGATATGTTCCAGTTTTAAAGAGTGTCAAAGATAATCCAGTATATAAGGCATTCTTAGATGGTGCTGATGGTGGTGATTCAATTGCCGCTTTATCTGCAAAAGTATGTGTTGAACAAGAGCAAGCATATTATACTTCTCCTGCATTCAATGGTTCTTCTAAAGCACGTGACCAAGTTGGTTCATTAGTAACTAAGGTTTTTGGACTTCCTGATGAGGGACTTGATGCTGCTATTAATAAAGCATTCGAAGATGCACTATATGAATGTAAGTTTAATTAATAAAGAAAAGGCTAATATATGAAAAAAATATTAAGAATCTTTTCTGGAGTATTTATCTTGCTATTATTATGTGCAGCATTTACTGCATGTGATAATGAAAAACCAAGTGAACAAACTGGTGAGATTGACTATGCGAGTATAGTTAAATTGGATGCGACATCTAACACATTAAAACAGGAAGTAACTGTTAAATCGTTTATCGATGGTGATACAACTCATTTCAATGTTTCTAATAATTTGGTTGAGGGAGGAGTCCTAAAAGCAAGATATCTAGCTATCAATACGCCAGAATCAACAGGAAAAATCGAAGAATATGGCAAGACTGCTTCTGATTTCACTAAATCAAAACTACAATCTGCATATTCAATTATGATTGAATCAGATAATGACAAACTAAATGCTGATTCAACAGGAAGTAGATATCTTGTTTGGGTTTGGTATAAACCAACTGCAGACAGTAGCTATCGCAATTTAAATATTGAAATTTTACAAAATGGATTAGCAATTGCTTCTAATTCAGCACAAAACCGTTATGGTGATTACTGTGTTAAAGCAATCCAACAAGCAAAAGACTTAAAACTCAATGTTTATTCAGGTCAAAAAGATCCTCGCTACTATTATGGAACTGCACAAGAATTAACTTTAAAAGAACTACGTCTAAACATTGAAAAATATGATGGCACAAAAGTTGCCTTTGAAGGTGTTGTTACAAAAGATTATAGTCAAACTGTTTATGTCGAAGAATATGATGAAGAATTAGATTTATATTTTGGTATGACGGTTTATTATGGATTTGGTGCCGATTCTAATGTCTTAAAAGCTCTTAAGGTTGGAAACCGCGTTCGTATAGTTGGTAGTGTTCAATACTATGCTAATGGGGGAACATATCAAGTATCTGGTCTTTCGTATAGAGCTATGAAACCAAATGACCCTGAAAATGTTCAACTTATTGAAGAAGGTCATGAGGGAGCATTTAAAGAGACTTCTGCCGACACGTTTGTTAACGGTAAAGTAACTATTGCCGGAGAGGAAGATGATCAAGATTCTAAGACATATGATTATGCTGAATTAGTAATGAGTTCTTCTATTTCTATGAAGAATTTAGTTGTAAAGAGTATTTATACAACAACTAATGAAGAATCTAGTTCAAAAGGTGCGATGACTATAACTTGTGAAGTGAATGGTGTCACTGTTGATGTTAGAACTATAGTTCTATATGAAGGCGAAGGACAAGAAAGAAGACTAGTTACTGCCGATAAGTATGAAGGAAAAATAATTAACGTTAAAGGAATTGTTGATTATTATAACGGAAGTTATCAAATTAAAGTATATTCTGTAAATGATATTGAAATAGTTGAATAAAAAAGAGGAGAAAAAAGAAAAAATGAAAAAATTTATTGCAATTATTGTTTTAATTTTTGTTTGTTTGATGGGTGCGTTTGCCTGTGGCGGAAAAGACGATACAGGACTACAAGAAGCAAGTGATTACCTAAAAGCTTTATATGAAAAAGCAGGAAAAGTAACAAATGCAGACTTTACAAGAGTATCTGCTATTGTAATTGGTGATCAAAAATACACTGTTACTTGGGACACTAGTGCATCAAGTGATTATGTTAATATTGTTCACAATGCAGATGGCATTACTGTAACAATTGATGTTAATGAAAAATCTGATAAAGATTATGATTATGAATTAAAAGCCACAATTTCAGATGGCAAAAATAGCACTGAATTAAAATGGAACCATACTATTCCACAATTCAAAGTAAACACATGGGAAGAATATATTGCCGCTAAAGCAGAAAATAAGAGTGCTGGTACTCCAGCTGATCCTGTAGTTGTTGAAGGTATTGTAACAGCAATCATTGGTAAAGCAAAAGGTGCTGGCTATAATTGCTTATTCCTTCAAGATAAGGATAACAAGGGAGCTTATTATGTTTATGGTGCTGCTGAAGACCCAAGCGCCGCTACTTCAGGAATTAAAGTTGGTATGACAGTTCGTTGTGCTGGATTAAAAGATGTTTATAGTGGAACACATGAAATAAAGAATGGTGTTTTCGAAATAATTGATGAAACAATCAAGACTGTTACTCCAGTTGATTATACAGATTTATTTACTGCTGCTAAAGACCTTCAAGATGAATCAATTACTGCTGCTCAAGGTTTATTAGTAACTCTAAAAGGTGTTACCATTGATAGCATTAATAAGGATAATGGTTACTATAACTTTAAGTTGGCTGGAAAGGAATCTTACATTAGAATTTCTTCTTCTGTATGTCCTTTAACTAAGGATGAACAAGATACATTCAAAGCTGGCTTTGAAGGTCACATTGGCTGGACTGCAAATGCTACAGGTGTTATCTGCGTTTATAATAATAACTTCTATTTAACTCCTGTTACAGTTGATGCTTATGAATACTTAGCGTTACCAGTATTAGACGATGCTGGTATGGTAGATGCTGAATTAGGTAAATTAAGTATTGGTAAAGAAGTAGAAGAAAATGGAAAGAGTTTTGATGCTCCATCTAAAGGTAACACATATAAAGATGTAACAATTTCTTGGACATCAAGTGATGAAACTGTAGCTAAGATTGAAAATGAAAAAGTAACATTTACTTTACCTGCCGAAGATAAACAAGTTACAATTACTGCAACAGTTACAAGTGGCGAAGTAACTAAGACAAAAGAATTCAAAGTAAATGTCATTGTTCCAATTTATGATTTATTAGATAAAGAAGGATTAGATGCAGCATTCGCATTGGAGGCTGGAAAGGCTCTTGATGGAAAGAAAGTAGCGTTTGGTACTATTACAGAAATTAACTCTGCTTACAGTTCTTCATATGATAATATTACAGTAACAATCAAACCAGATGTTGCTGAAGATGATGATCATAATATTCAATGTTACCGAATGAAAGGTGGAAAAGACCTTAAAGTAGGTGACAGAATTGCAGTAACAGGTATTATAAAGAGCTACAAGAAAGATGCAGAAACTCCTGCCGTTATTGAATTCGATTCTGGTTGTAAGTTTGTTATGGCTTCAAATGAAACTGATGCTGCAATCTTAACTGCTGCATTTGCATTAGAGGAAGGCAAATCTATTACTGGAACTCAAACTGTTGTTGGTAAGATAGTAAGTATTGATAGTGCATATAGCGATCGATATGGAAACATTACTGTAACAATCAAATTTGACTGTTCTACAGATGATGACCACAATGTTCAATGCTTCCGTATGAAAGGTGGAAAAGATTTATCAGTTGGTGATCATATTATTGTTAGTGGTACAATTAAAAATTACAAGAAAGATGCAGAAACTCCTGCTGTTATTGAATTCGATTCTGGATGTACTTATCTAAAGTTAACAAAATAATTTAAATGAAAAACAGTGCGTAAGTAATTACGCACTTTTTCTTTAACTTTTGTTAACTATATGGTATACTATGCCTATAAAGGAGATTATATATGGAAAAAAGAAAGTGGTATGATAAGGATATTGAAACATCTCTTTTAGGGTTTGGTGCGATGCGCCTTAAAACTGTTGATGGAGAGATTGATGAAGAATTAGGGTTTAAGCTTTTTGATATAGCTTATAATGCCGGTGTCAATTATTTTGATACGGCTTTACCATATACTGATAGAAAAAACGAAATATTTGTCGGAAAAGCTTTAAAGAGATATCCAAGAGAATCATTTTATCTTGCATCAAAACTATCTCTATTTTGTTTTGATACTCCTGAAGAAGCTAAAAAAAGCGTTGATATGCAGCTTGAACGCCTTCAAACTGATCATTTAGATTTTTATTTAGTTCACGCTTTAAATAAAAACTCATTCCAAAGATTCAAAGATTGGAATATGTTAGAAACTGTTCTTGAGTGGAAGAAACAAGGAAAGATTAGACATTTAGGTTTCTCTTTTCATGATGATTTAAATACTTTTAAGGATATTCTTAATTATTATGATGGATGGGAATTTGTACAAATACAATTAAATTATATGGATACTGATATCCAACAAGGTCTTGAAGGCTATAAGATATTAGAAGAAAAGAAAATCCCAGTTGTTATTATGGAACCCGTTAAAGGAGGTAAACTTGCCGCCTTTAATCCAAAAGCAGCGGAACCATTTACTGAATATTCTAATAATTCGATAGCTTCGTGGGCTTTAAGATGGGTTGGAAGTCTTCCAGGAGTGAAAGTAATCCTTAGTGGTATGAATAGTGAGGAACAAGTTAAAGATAATTTAGAAACATTTAATAACTTTAAGCCACTAAACGAGGAAGAACAGAGAAGAGTACTTCTAGTAAGAGATAAGATTAAAGAATTAACAGCTGTAGGCTGTACTTCTTGTAAATATTGTATGCCATGCCCTGCTGGCGTTAATATTCCATTTAATTTTGCTATTTATAATGATTATAAGATGTATAATAATAAAGATTGGGTTGAATGGCAATTTGAGGGATTAAAAAATAAAAAAGCTGATGCTTCATCGTGCGTTGAGTGTCGTTCTTGTGTCGATAAGTGCCCACAACATATCGACATTCCAGAAAAACTAAAAGAAATGGTTGAGGAATTAGATTTCTTATTTAAGTAATATGATAGCTTCAATTAGTAAAATAAAAGAAATATTAAATAAGTATAATATTCAAGCCAAAAAGAGATATGGACAAAACTTTCTAATTGACGGTAATATTGTGAAAAGAATAGTAGAAACCGCTAAGCTTGATAAAGATACAACAGTTATTGAGATTGGACCTGGACTTGGATCTATGACTGAAATCTTATGTGAAAATGCAGGAAGAGTTCTTGCTTTTGAAATTGATCATGATATGGTTGATATCTTAAATAATGAACTTACTTTTGATAATCTAACAGTAATTGAAAAAGATTTTTTAAAAGTAGATTTAAAAGATTATATTAATGACGATAAGAAGATAATAGTGGTAAGTAATCTTCCTTATTATATTACAACCCCAATTATAACTAAGATTTTAGAAGATAATATCGTTAGTGAGATATATGTCATGGTTCAAGATGAAGTTGCCGATCGATTTGTTAGTTCTCCTGGAACTAAGGACTATGGAAGCTTAACTGTCCTTATAAAATACTATTCTGATGCTAAGTACGAATTTAAGGTAAGCCGAAATTGCTTCTACCCTAGTCCTAATGTTGATAGTGCAATTGTATCGATGAAGAAAAACAAAAAAGAGTGTGGCCTAAATAATGAGCCTAAATTCTTGAAATTTGTGCAAGATATCTTTGAAACTAGACGAAAAACTCTTATCAACAACATTTTGCGAAAATATACTATAGAAAAGGATAAAATTAACACTATTTTTGGGAAAATGGGTTTAGATTTAAATGTTAGATCAGAAAGTCTTGATATTGATACAATTATTGATTTATATAAAAATTTAGACATTTAAGTGATGAAAGATGCAAAACTGCATCTTTTTTCTTTTTTAAATAGTTTTATTATGATATATTATAATAGAAAGAGAACAAAATTATGAATATTAGAAGTAACGCTAAAATTAATTACAATTTAAAAATAGTGGGAACAAAAGATGGTTATCATCTACTAGATTCAATATTTGTTCCGATTGATATTTATGATGATATCGAAATAATGGAATCTGATCGTGATGAAATCATTGGTATGGATATTGATTTTGAAAAAAACATTATTTATAAAACCATATGTTTAATAAGAGAACTATATGATATCAATAAAAAATATATAGTCTTAATCAAAAAAAGAATTCCGATGGAGGCGGGTCTTGGTGGAGGTAGCAGCAATGCAGCCGCGACACTCAAACTAATGAATGAAATGAATCACTTAAATCTATCTAACGATAAACTTGCAGAGATAGGTTTAAAGTTAGGTAGTGATGTCCCTTTCTTTATTTATAATAAAACATCAAAAGTCCAAGGTAGAGGAGAAATCATTAAGAACATCGAAGATAAGAAACTATTCGGGCTTTTGATTTTTGATAATTTACATTTTAGTACTAAAGAAGTATATGATACATATGATAAAATTGAAAAAGTTGGCAATCTAAATAATGATTTAGAAGAAGCTGCTCGCATTTTACCAAACGGAAAGAGAATTGAAGAGATAGAAAAAGATCTTTTAAATAATGGAGCATATTATGCATCGCTTAGTGGAAGTGGCGGGGCTATATTTGGTTTATTTGAAAGCAAAAATGAAGCTGTACATATCGAAAACAAAATTAAAAACAAATATCATTATGTTAAAAGCTTTGAGTCGATAGGTTAAAAACGTTTACTTGAAATTGGGGTTGCATTGAATCTTTAGAAGGTATATAATAAAATTAACTAATTATGGAGGTTTTTTCTAATGGCTGATCTTCACGGCAATAAAGTCAAATTATTTGCTTTGAATTCTAATCCTGAATTAGCGAAAGAAATCGCTGATTATGTTGGCATCGAGTTATCTGAGTGTTCTTTAACAAGATTTGCGGATGGTGAAGTTAATATTAATATTCCTGAAACTGTTCGTGGTCATCATGTATTCGTTATTCAATCTACTTCTGCTCCTGTAAATGAGAATTATATGGAGTTGTTAATTATGATTGATGCTTTAAAGAGGGCATCAGCAAGTACTATCAATGTTATAATGCCTTACTATGGCTATTCTAGACAAGATAGAAAAGCATTATCTCGTCAACCAATCAGTGCTAAACTTGTTGCGGACTTATTAACTGTTGCCGGTGCGACAAGAGTTATTTCTATGGATTTACACGCAGCACAAATTCAAGGTTTCTACAATATTCCTATTGATAACTTTGAAGCTGCATCAGTTATTGTTAAATATTATAAGAAAAAGAAACTTGAAGATGTTGTAGTTGTTTCTCCTGACCATGGTGGAACTACTAGAGCAAGAAAATTTGCACTTAATTTTGATGCTCCAATTGCGATTGTGGATAAACGTCGTCCTCGTCCAAACGTTGCAGAAGTTATGAATATTATTGGTGAAGTTAAAGATAAGAATTGTATTATTATTGATGATATCGTAGATACTGCTGGAACAGTAATTGCGGCCGCTAAAGCATTAAAAGCTAATGGTGCAAAAACTGTATATGTATCTTGTACACATCCAGTACTATCTGGTGATGCTCCTCAAAGAATACTTGATTCAGAAATTGATGAATTTGTTACTACAAACTCAATTCAATTACCTGAAGAAAAGAAAAACAGCAAGATTCGTCAATTATCAATCGCTCAAATTCTTGGTCAAGGTATCATTAATATCATTGATGGTACTTCTATCAGTAATTTATTCACATACAAACCAGACAAGAACGCATAAGATTTTTGTTGATTTTAGGTGCCAAAATAGCTTTGGCACCTCTTTTTTTGCCTTTTGGTAAAAAATTTTTAAAAAGTTCTTGCAATTATTTTTCAATCGTGGTATAATATATAAGGATTTCCGCTGAGGGGACCCTCAGTAGAAAAATGAAGAAAATAAGGTCTTTGAAAACTAAATAGAACAGGTGGAGCAGGATAAATTTTTATTGAGAGTTTGATCCTGGCTCAGGATAAACGCTGGCGGCATGCCTAATACATGCAAGTCAAACGGGTGTACTTGTACACCAGTGGCGAACGGGTGAGTAATATGTAGGTAACTTGCCCTCAAGACGAGGATAACAGTTGGAAACGACTGATAATACTGGATAGTAAACGAAACCGCA
>JAEEGL015692213.1_pt1 | contig 19727 bp, 15 predicted proteins | sample 9134231 | NCBI WGS metagenome assembly JAEEGL01 (sample SAMN16246548, study PRJNA631951) | gut metagenome | biome: gut microbiome; feature: rumen; material: fiber-attached | host: Bos | place: Iran: Karaj | collected 2018-10 | reverse complement strand
TGTTAAGCCTGCCGCTAGCGTTCATCCTGAGCCAGGATCAAACTCTTCTTTGTATATACACTATAAATCTTAGCTTGTTCCTAACGCTCTATCTCTGATTCTTCAAAAGAATCGACGCTCTCGATCTATCTTTTTCTCGGTACTTGCTTGTACTTTCCTTCCAGTCTTTTCAAAAATCTCGTCTTTTCAAAATATTTTCCCGATCCCTGCGTCATCCTCCTTCATCAGTCAGTCACAACCGCAAGGTTGCTCCTTCCTTCTTCAGTCGGATTCCTTGGGCTCGGCAAAATATTTCAAAAATCTCGGGCCTTAAGGCCGTAAAAAATCCGCCTCTTTTTTCAAGCGCGGATTGCAAAGGTACGAACTTTTTTCGAACCGCCAAAACTTTTTCGAAGATTTTTTAATAAAAATCGTTTCAAGGGGCAAAATTCGGCCAAAAAGCAAGAAACAAGGGGGTGTTTTGGGGTGATAATCGAGAATAATTACTATATTTGAGAGATGTAAAAACGAACCAAAATGATTAAACGCACAGCAATTATCCTCGCGGCGCTCCTTGCAGGAGCGGCAGCCTCCGCGCAGTCTCCCCTATGGCTGAGGAAAAACGCCATATCCCCGGACGGGAAAACCATAGCCTTCACCTATAAAGGCAACCTCTTCACAGTTCCCTCCCAGGGAGGCAAGGCAGCCCAGCTCACCAGCAACGCGGCCTATGAATCCGACCCCGTCTGGTCCCGCGACGGCAAGTCCATATATTTCAGCTCCTGGCGCGACGGCAACAAAGACGTCTACGTGACCACGCCCGAAGGCGGCGCCCCCAGAAGGCTGACGGACTATCCCGGCAACGAGACCCCGATGGCGGCCCTCAGGGACGGTTCCCTTGTCATATCCGCCTCCATCCAGCAGGACCCTTCCTACGGCGGATTCCCCGTGGGGACACAGTTATATATAATAGGTAGCGAAGGCGCCCCGAAGCAGCTGACGACCCTGCCGGTGAGCGCCATATCCGCAGGCGAAGGCATATTCCTCTACGAAGACTACAAAGGCTACGAAGACGCCTTCCGCAAGCACCACACCTCGTCGGTGACAAGGGACATATGGCTCTGCCGCACCTCCAACGGCCTGATAGACAAGAACTCCGCCTTCACCAAGCTGACCTCTTTCCAAGGCGAGGACCGAAACCCGGTGCTCGGCGCTGACGGCAAGACCTTCTGGTGGCTCAGCGAGCAGAATGGCAAGACCATCAACGTCTTCCGCAGCAGCATTGACAATCCCGCGCAGAGCGTCCAGCTCACCTTCGCCGAGAAGGATCCCGTGCGCTACCTGTCCGTCTCCGACGACGGCCTTCTGGTCTTCTCGCTGAACGGCGAACTCTACACCCTTCGCGAAGGAGAGCAGCCCAAGAAGCTGGAAATCAGCATATTGACAGACCAGGGTGAGCGTCCCCTGACCAAGATGGAACTTGCCGGCGGAGCCACGGCGATGAGCGTCTCGCCCGACGAAAAGGAGATAGCGATAGTGGTCCGCGGCGACGTCTTCGTGACCGCGGCCGACTACAGCACCACCCGCCGCATAACCAACACCGCCTGCCAGGAAAGGAACGTGTGTTTCTCCCCCGACGGCCGCGAGATATATTACTCCTCCGAGCGAAACGGGTGCTGGGGCATCTACCGCACGGTCCTGTGCGACAAGAAGGACAAACTCTTCACATATGCCACCACCATCAAGGAAGAACTCGTCTCCGACGAGGGCGAGACCTGCTTCCAGCCCGCGGTATCCCCTGACGGAAAGAAAGTTGCATATCTTCGCGACCGCACCGAGATAGTGGTGAAACCCACCGGTGGCGGCAAGGCCAAGTCCCTTCTGAAAGACGCCAACTACTCCTACTCCGACGGCGACCAGTACTTCAGCTGGAGCCCGGACAGCCGCTTCATCCTGACCGAATACCAGGCCGACGGCGGCTGGAACAACACCGACGTGGCGATGATTGACGTCGAGAGCGGGCAGATCACCGACCTGACGCGCAGCGGCTACAGCGATGGCTCCTTCCGCTGGGCCCTTGACGGCCACGCAATGACCTGGCAGTCAGACAAGAACGGCTACCGCAGCCACGGCAGTTGGGGCGCCACGGAAGACATCTACATAATGTTCTTCGACCCCGCCAGGATGCAGCTCTTCCGCCGCGACAAGGAAGACGAGGAGCTCGCCGGCCTGCTCGAAGGCAAGAAGGACGAGAAGAAGGACAGCACCGACAAGAAAAAGCCCGAGAAACTGAAATTCGACCTCGAAGGCAGGGATTCCCGCATCCTGAGGCTGACCAAGGCATCGACACACTACGGCGACCACTACCTCTCCCCCGACGGAAAGAAGCTCTACTATATAACCCCGCTTGAAAGCGGCAGCGGCCTGTGCGAGCTGGACATCCGCAAAGGCGACGTGAAAGTGCTCCAGAGAAACGTATTCGGCAGGATCATCCCCTCGGCCGACGGGAAGAACATATATCTATTCTCCGGCAGGGGCATAACCCGCATAGCCACATCCGGCGCCAAGACCGATGCCATATCCTTCAGCGGCGAATTCGACTTCAAGCCCGCCGAGGAAAGGGAATATATGTTCGAGCACGTCTGGAAACAGGTCAAGGAGAAGTTCTACGACCCCGGCCTGCACGGCGCCCCGTGGGACTACTGCCACGAAAACTACCGCCGCTTCCTCCCCCACATCGACAACTACTTCGACTTCCAGGAGATGCTCTCCGAGATGCTCGGCGAGCTTAACGGCTCCCACACCGGCGCCCGCTACCGCCCCGCCGCGGAGCAGCGTCCCTCCTACATCGGCGTGCTCCTCGACCCCGCCTGGAGCGGCGACGGCCTGAAGATAGCCGAAGTCCTTCCCGAAGGCGTCCTGGCAGTTGCAGACCCTGAGATAAAAGCCGGCGACATAATCAAAGCCATTGAAGGACAGGAGATTAAGGCGGGAGACAACTGGTACTCCCTGCTTGGCGGCAAAGCCGGAAAGAAGATTCAGGTGACCGTAAAGAAAGGGGGCAAGACCGTCAATCTCATAGTGAAGCCTGTCGCCTCCGAGAGCGACCTTATGTACCGCCGCTGGGTCCGCCAGCGCGAGCAGATGGTGGAGAAGCTCTCCGGCGGCCGCATAGGCTATGTCCACGTGGAAGGTATGGACTCGGAAAGCTTCCGCGAAGTCTATTCCAAGGCCCTCGGCCGCTATCGCAACTGCGACGCCCTCATTGTGGACACCCGCCACAACGGCGGAGGCTGGCTGCACGACGACCTTGCGACCTTCCTCAGCGGCAAGGCATATGTCACATTCACCCCGAGAGGCCAGTATATGGGCACGGAGCCATATAACAAATGGACCAAGCCCTCCTGCGTGCTCGTGGGCGAAGACAACTACTCCGACGCCAGCGCCTTCCCCATCGTCTACCGCGACCTGGGCATTGGCAAGATTATTGGAGCGCCAGTCCCCGGCACTATGACTGCCGTGTGGTGGGAAACCCTCATCAACCCTTCGATGGTTTTCGGCATCCCCCAGGTGGGCTGCTACGGACTCAAGGAGGGCCGCTACCTCGAAAACCTCCAGCTCGAGCCCGACATCCTGGTCCTGAACGACCCGGCTTCCGAGCTCGCCGGACAGGACAGGCAGCTGGAAATCGCTGTAAAAGAAATGCTTAAAGAAACAGGCAATGGACAGTAAACTGGTCATAATCCCGACCTACAACGAAAAGGAGAACATAGAAAAGATAACCCGCAAGGTCTTCTCCCTGGAGGGGGGCTACCATATCCTCGTCATCGACGACGGCTCCCCCGACGGCACCGCCTCCATAGTCAAGAACCTGCAGGAGGAGTTCCCGGACAGGCTTTTCCTTCTGGAAAGGCCCGGCAAGCTGGGCCTCGGCACGGCCTACCTGACCGGGTTCAAATGGGCCCTGGACAAGGGATATGACTACATATTCGAGATGGACGCCGACTTCTCCCACGACCCGGACGACCTGGACCGCCTATATGCCGCCTGCAAGGACGGAGCGGACCTGTCCATAGGCTCGCGCTACTGCGACGGAGTGAGCGTGGTGAACTGGCCCATCGGCAGGATTATAATGTCCTACTTCGCCTCGGTCTATGTCCGCAAGATGCTTCGCGCCAACATCCGCGACTTCACCGCCGGCTTCAAGTGCTACACGCGTAAAGTCCTGGAAGCCATCGATTTGGACAAAGTCAGCATGCACGGCTACGGCTTCCAGATAGAGATGAAATACACCGCCTGGAAGAAAGGATTCAAAATTAAGGAGGTCCCCGTCATTTTCGTCAACCGAAAGGAAGGGACCTCCAAGATGAGCAGCGGAATCTTCGGTGAAGCCTTCTGGGGCGTCATCAAGCTTCGCTGGAGGAAGTTTTCTTAGTATACTGCGAAAGGATAATACCGCCGGAAGCGACGAATATGCCTATCCACTGGGTCAGGCATAGCCTTTCGTGGCCCATAATCACTGCGCCGAGGGCCGTCACCACGGAAATCATCGCAAGGAATATGCTGGACTTGGCAAGGCCTAAATTCTTGATAGCCACGGCCCAGAGGGTGAATGCGAGGCTGGAGCACAGCACCGCAAGGAAGAGGATGGGCTTTATCACGTCCCAGGTCATGAACCAGGGCTCATAGTTCTCAAGGCCTTCGGTGAGGAACACCGGAAGGAAGAACACCGAGCCTATCAGGAACTGGTACATAACTATCACCTGCGGGGAATAGTCCGACGAGAGTTTCTTGGTAAGGGACGCGTGGATCACCTCCACAATGACAGCCACGAAGAGCAGCACGAGGCCCAGGGCGAAATTCTCCCCCACTCCGTGGTCCAGCGTGGTGAAAAGGACGAAGGCAAGGCCGGCCAGGGTCACTACCAGGCCAAGCACGTTGAGCTTGGTGATTCTCTCCTTGAAGACCACGTAACCAACTATCATTGAGAAGATTGGCACTGTGGCTATGACCATCGAGCTGATGGTCGGCGACTCGGTCTCCTTGATGCCGTAGGTCTCGGCGATGAAGTATATGAACGGCTCGCACAGGGCCAGGAGAATGAACTGCAGCAGGTGCTCGCGGCGGATGTGCCGGTATTTCCGGGTCACGAGATTCAGGATGAGCAGGATGATACCCGCCATCGAGACCCGGATGAATATAAAGTAATAAATAGGGATATCATATGCTATGAGCTCGTTGCTCCATATGTACGAAAAACCCCACAGGCTGATGGAAATCAGCGCAAACAAATAAACTAGCAGAGTCTTACCTTTCATATTTCGAAACTATTGCAAGTCCTATCCTGTTCCTTTCAAGGTCCACCGAGGCCACGCGCACGATGAGCGGCTCGCCTATCTTGGGCTTGTGGCCGTTCATCCGGGAGGTGTGGACCAGGCCCTCCTTGTGGACGCCTATGTCCACGAAGGCTCCGAACTCGGTGACGTTCGTCACCATTCCAGGAAGCTCCATCCCCTCCTGCAGGTCTTCTATCTCGTGGACATTCTCGTCGAAGGAGAATGTGTCCGCTGTCTTGCGGGGATCGCGGCCGGGCTTGGACAGCTCGTCGAGGATGTCCGTGATGGTCGGAAGGCCGAAATCTTCTGAGGCGAATTCGCCGGCACGCTCGCGTAAAGCAGTGATTTTCTCTTCGTTACGCACCAGTTCACTCACGGTCACTCCCGCCGCGGAAGCCATCCTGTCCACTATCGGATAAGTCTCCGGGTGGATTGCAGAGTTGTCCAGCGGGTTGGGGCCTTCGACGCGGATGAAGCCTGCGCACTGCTTGAAAACCTTGGGGCCGAGGCGCGGGACTTTCAGCAGCTCGGAACGGCTCCCGAAGGGGCCGTTGGCATTGCGCCAGTCCACTATGGCGCTGGAGAGCGCAGGGCCGATGCCGGCGACGTAGCGGAGAAGGTAAGGGCTTGACGTGTTGACGTTTACGCCCACTTTGGAGACGCACTGCTCAACCACGTTGTCAAGCTCGCGCTTGAGAAGCGTCTGGTCCACGTCGTGCTGGTACTGGCCAACTCCGAGGGACTTGGGGTCTATCTTCACCAGCTCGGCGAGGGGGTCCATCAGCCTGCGGCCTATGGACACGGAGCCGCGCACGGTCACGTCCTCATTCGGAAACTCCTCTCGGGCAATGTCCGAGGCAGAATAGACCGAGGCGCCGTCTTCGCTGACCATATAGACCTTGCAGCCGTCGGGCATAGGGATGCGTTTGAAGAAGTCTTCCGTCTCGCGGCCGGCGGTGCCGTTGCCTATTGCAATCGCCTGGATATCAAAGTCATTCATCATCTTAGAGACGGCCACTATGGACTTGACCTTCTCGTTCCTGGGAGGATGGGGATATATTATCTCGTGATGCAGGAGATTGCCCTGGGCGTCAAGGCAGACTATCTTGCAGCCGTTGCGGAAGCCCGGGTCGACCGCCATTATGCGCTTCTGGCCTATGGGGGCCGCGAGAAGCAGCTGGCGGAGGTTTTCGCCGAATATCCTTATGGAGACGATGTCGGCCTTGGCCTTCTCCTCGCCAATTATTTCATTTGACACTGAAGGGACTATGAGCCTGTCGAGGCTGTCCTGCAGGGCCTGGCGGATCTGCTCGGAAAGCAGTTGGGAGGGCTTGCGGAGGTCCCGGTAGAACTTGAAGTAGAGCCTTTCGCGAAGCTTGTGCGAGGAGACCTGGATCTTCACCGAGAGGAAGCCTTCCTCCTGGCCGCGCAGCATCGCAAGAATCCTGTTGGCAGGGGCGATACGAAGGGGGATGCCGGAGTTGAAATAGGCCTTGTAGTTCAGCGCGTCGGGGTTGCCGTCGGCCGCCTTCGTGGCCTTGGAGATTATGTAACAGCCTTGCATATAATGCCTTACATCGGCACGCAGGGCGGAAATCTCGCTGAACTGCTCGGCAAGGATGTCGCGGGCTCCGGCGAGGACATCCTCCTCGGTAGGGGCCTTTTCGCAGATATACCGCTTCGCCTCCTTCATCGGGTCTTTCACCAGGGCCTGCATCATATCGTCTGCAAAGGGGCCTAGGCCGGCTTCGCGGGCAACCTGAGCGCGGGTGCGGCGCTTAGGCTTGAAGGGCAGGTATATATCCTCCAACACATTGGCATCCACGCAGTTGTCTATCGAGGCCTTAAGCTCTTCGGTGAGAGCTCCGAGCCCTTCTATGGTCTTAAGGACCGTCTCCTTGCGCTTCTCGAGAGTGTCGTATATACCTTTCAGCCTCTGGATTTCGTCTATCACGACGTCGTCCAGGCCGCCGGTCTTTTCCTTGCGGTAGCGGCTAATGAAGGGGATGGTGTCGCCCTGCTCCAGCATATCGACACAGTTCTCCACTTTCCAGGCCTTTTCTCCTATGGCCTGAGCTATCTGATTGATATATAATTGTTTCATAGCATCTAATCATGCGACAGCTGTCGCAGTTCCTGCCTGTAGGCCGAGAATATCTTCGACTTCGATACGAAGCCTATGTACTTTCGGCCGCTGTCCACGACCGGGAGGTTCCAGGCCCCGGTCTTTTCAAATTTGCGCATCACCGCATCCATACTCTCTTCGGGGTAGACATACTCGTAGAAGGAGTGCATATAGTTGAATACGTGGCGTTTATCGTAGAGTTCCCTGGTGAACATATCCTTGCGGACGTCTTCCAGCGAGACGAATCCCTGCAGGCGGCCGGTGCCGTCGATTACCGGGAATGTGTCGCGCACTGACTCGGAGATCACCTGGACGAATTCGCCGAGGGAGGCGTCTATCTTTATCGGGCTGAAGTCCTTCTCGATGAGCTGGGAGGTGCGCAGAAGCGTCAGCACGGCCTGGTCGCTGTCGTGGGTGAGGAGCTCTCCGCGCATCGCTATTCGCTTGGTGTAGATGGAGTAGCGCTCGAAGAGGCGCATCGTGCCGAAGGAGATGGTGGCGGTCAGGATGAGGGGAAGGAACAGGTCATAGCCGCCGGTTATTTCGGCTATGAGGAAGATGGCCGTCATCGGGGCCTGCATCACTCCGGCCATAAGGCCCGCCATTCCGACCAGGACGAAGTTCTGTTCGGGGACTTCCAGACCGGTCAGGTTCAGGGTCCTGGCAAGCACGAAGCCGGCTATGGCGCCGGTGAAAAGGGTCGGACCGAAGGTGCCGCCCACTCCCCCGCCGGCATTGGTGAAGGTCATAGCGAACACCTTGAGTATCAAGATCAAAAGGAAGAATAAGGGCACGCTCCACCGCCTGGTCATAAGGCCGGCAAGGACGGTCTGGCCTTCGTAGGAAGGGTCGACGCCGTTAAGGAGCGGGACCAGGGATTCATAGCCTTCGCCATACAGCGGGGGGAAGAGGAATATCAGAAGGCCGAGGCCGAGGGCGCACAGGATCCATTTCAGGTAGGGGTTCTTCATCCGGGCAAGCCTGTCTTCCATCCAGAGGGTCGTGCGCAGGAAATACAGCGACACGAAGCCGCAGAAAACGCCGAGCACGGCATAGAAAGGCATATTGGCGATGTTGAAGGCGGTGAGGGTGCACTGGAACGGAAGTGACTGTCCCAGAAGCAGATAGGAGACCATCGTGGCAGACACCGTGCTGAGCAGCAGGGGCATCATCGAAGCCATCGATATATTGAAAAGGAGGACCTCCAGGGTGAACAGGACGCCGGCAAGCGGGGCCTTGAAGATGCCCGCGACAGCACCGGCGGCGCCGCAGCCGAGAAGCACCGTCATATTCTTGTAGCTCAGGCCGAGGAAACGGGCGAAGTTCGAGCCTATCGCCGCGCCGGTGTAGACAATCGGGGCCTCGGCTCCCACTGAACCGCCAAAGCCGATGGTAAGGGCGGAGGTCAGCAGAGAGGACCACATATTGTGGGGCTTGATGCGGGACTCGTTCTTCGAGACCGCCTGCAGCACCCTGGTGACGCCGTGGCCTATCTTGTCCTTGACCAAATACTTGACTATCAGCAGGGAAAGGAGCATTCCTATGCCCGGATAGACAAGGTAGAGGAATATGTCCTTCGTGTTGCCGAACCAGGAGGTCAGGCCGCTGTGGATCACTCTGATGAGGGTCGTCAGAAGGACCGCGGCAAGGCCGCAGCACATTCCAACCACCACGGAGAGGATCAGCACCCTGTTCCGCTCGGGCATACGACGCAGATATTCCTTGAAAGAGGTCATTTAGAGGATGTTCATACTCTGTTCACGGATCTTTTCCAGCTCGTCCTTCATCCTAACCACCAGTTTCTGGATGCCGGCGTGGTTGGCCTTGGAGCCGGTGGTGTTGATTTCGCGGCCCATCTCCTGGATGATGAAACCAAGTTTCTTGCCGGGATCAGGCTCGCCGTCTATCGTGTCCATAAAATACTTGCAGTGCTGGCGAAGGCGGACCTTTTCCTCGTTGATGTCGAGTTTCTCAAGATAGTAGATCATCTCCTGCTCGAAGCGCTGCTGGTCGGGCTTGACAGCGAGGTCTTCGAGATTTTTCTGAAGGCGGGCGCGGACCGCGTCAATGCGCTCTGTCTCAAGGCTTTCCACTTCGTTCTCGAAGTCCAGGATGTTCTGCACGCGGCCCGTTACGTCTTTGTAAAGGGCCTTGCCTTCCTTGGCCCGGAACTCTTTCAGGGCCCCGATGGCCTTGGTTATCGCCTCTTCCACCGCGGGCCAGGTCTCTTCGGTGATGACTTCCTGCTTGCGGGTGTCGATGATGTCCGGGAAGCGGAGGATGCTGGCAAGGATCTGGGATTCATCCACCCCCAGCTCCTCAACAAGGGGGCTGAGCTGGCTGAGATATTCCTTCACGAGCAGGGTGTTGATGGGCTTTCCGCTCTCGGCGGCATTGGGCTCCCAGGTGACGAAAAGGTCTATCGTTCCGCGCCTTAGCTCGGCTGCGAGCCTTGAGCGCACCTCTATCTCCTTGTCCTTGGGAAGGATCTGCGATTTGATGCTGATATCCGCTCCTTTGGCGTTCAGGGAACGGATTTCCACCGTGACCTTTCCTCCCGGCAGCTTTGCCTCGGCCCTGCCATAGCCCGTCATCGAACTTATCATAACCGTTTTTTGTTCTATATCCTGCAAATTTAGCCATTCTTGCAATTAATTGCAAAAAGTATTAACTTTGCAGCACTTTCACGGGGATGTTCTGGTTTTGACAGCATCGATGTTGGAAGGTAAGCACGCCGGGACCTGTAGGTTATCCCGTTAATCAGGACCTTCGAAAAATCAGTTGCCAAAAACAACTTCGCACTCGCTGCTTAATTAGACCAAGTCTAAAAGCTTAATCCGCGTCGCCAAGGCTGCGACGCCGACGAGTATCCCTCGGACTTTCCGCCCGTTATTGTCCGGCCCAGGGGTATCATTCAGAACGGGATGCACCGGAGGACGCCTTTAAATCCGGCCAAGTCCCAAAGGCTAAGGGATGGTTCGCCCGTCATCCGGCAGGCCCTCCCCTACAACCAAAGGATGAATAAGCGTGTAGAAAGCCCTCGGGCACGTTGTTTGGACGGCGGTTCGAATCCGCCCATCTCCACGTTACAAGAAAGTCCCTACTCCTTTCCGAGTAGGGACTTTCGCATAAATAGCTGATTTACAAGCCGTTGGCTAGAACGCCTTTTAGAGTGCAGGGGTGGGACGGCCGCGCCAGTGGGCGGGGACGGGAACCCCGAGGAGGGTGGCGAGGTCTGCCGCGACATCATACTGCATCATAGTGTAGGGCGCCGGGGCGGCGGGGGCTGCTGCGGGGGCAGTGGCGCTCATATTGCCCAGGGCCTTTATGCCCTTGCCGCAGAGCAGGTACGGGGCTTCGAGCTCACGGATGGTGAAGCCGCCGTGACCGCGGGAGGTGCCGCCGTGGTCGGAGGAGACCACCAGGACGGTGTCTTCCCAGAGGCCCGCATCTTTCAGTGCACCAATGAGTTGCCCAAGGCAGGCATCCATTTTCTCCAGAGTCTCATAGTACTGCGGGGAGCCCCAGCCGAATGTGTGGCCCGCGGCGTCGAGTTCGTCATAGTAAAGCACATAAAAGTCGGGGCGCACGCCGGTGAGGTAGTCTATCGCCTTGGCGGTGTAGGCCTCGGAGGAGTAGCCGTCGAAATGAGGGTTGAAGTACTCATACGAGCTGATGGCGCAAGTGTCTATCACACAGCCGATTCCGTCCCAGTTGTAGAGCGCGGCGCTGACGGCTTCGGGGCGGGCGGCACGCAAGGCGGTGAAGACCGTCGTGGGCATACCGTTCACACCCGTTTCGGCCGCGGTGATGGCCGGCTTGGTAGAGTTCCACTGGTTGTAGCCGTGCATCTCGGTGGGGACGCCCATAAAGATGCTGGCCCAGTTGATGGCTGAGGCCGAGGGCATTACGGAACGTTTGCGGAAGGTATATGCTCCCTGCTCCATAATGGCACGGAGGTTCGTCAGCTGAGGCGGGGCAAGGGTGTCGAAGCCTTCGCCGCTAAGGGCCGCTTCCACGCACCAGGACGCCATACCGTCTATTCCAACGAAGATCACGTGGCCCGCCTTGGGGGCCTTGGGGCTGCAGGCGCATATGCATATGGCCGCTGCCGCTGCAAGCAAAAAGCGTTTCATTTGAGATCCTCCATCAGTGCCGCCGCCTTTTCGATATCCGCGGCGTCGATTACTATCGATATGCTGAGCTCTTCCCCGCCCTGGGCCGATGCGATGACGTTGATGCCTGCATCGCCGAGCAGCGAGAAGACCTTGCCGGAAATGCCCGGGATGTTCTTCATCCGGCTGCCGAATATGGTGATGATGCCGACTTTGTTGTTGACTATCATCACGTCGTCAAGGGACAGCAGCGGATTGTCGGAGGCGAGCTTGCCGAGGACCTCGGAGACCTTGGCGCTGTCCTGCGAGGCGACCGCGAAGCTGATTGAATATTCCGACGAAGTCTGGGAGATGAAGCGGATGTTGACCCCTGCCCTGGCAAGCGAGGAGAATATCGAGGAGGAGACTCCGACATTGCCCAGCAGGCCGGTGCCATAGACCGTCACGAGATCGAGGCCGGCATCGGTGATGCAACCCGAAACAAAGCGGCCTGCAGCGGATTGCGAGGAAATGCGCGTGCCGCCGAAGGACGGGTTCGAGATGCTGTGCACAACGATGGGGATGCCTGCGTTCTTCGCGGGCCAGAGGGAGGCCGAGGTGAAGGGGGCCTTCTTCGAGGCGCAGTAGTGGGCTGCCTCGTCGTAGGTCATTTCGCTTATGCCTTCGATGCCGTCTCCTTCCACGTAAAACTCTATGTGAGAGGCGTTTAGCGCAGAGGCTATAAGGGAGGCCATAAGATTGGCCCCGCCCTTGCCGACGCCCACCACGGTGCCCTCTTCCAGACGGGCATAGCCGCCTGCGACCACGACTCCGTCACGGCCTTCGAGGATGCGGCTGATTTCCCCGCGGGAGGCCGCCCAGTCGAAGACGTGGGCCGCGCCGTCCTGACGGCAGACAACCAGCTCGCGGCCGTCCACCACCTCGCCCTTGCACCCGACAGCTACGGCTTCGGCGCAAAGGCAGGCACATTCGGAGAGGATATAGGCCTCGACATCGGAGAGGGAGACGTGGACTGTCTTGGCAAGCCTCAGGTAATCAAGCACATACTCGAGGAATTCCTCTTTGCGGGGCCCGAAGCCGGGAGCTGTCGGGAGCGCGTCGAGATATTCCTTAAGGGCCGAGGTGTCGGCTTTCTTCTTAAGCACTACCGTGCTGTGAATCAATTCCTTGAAGAGGGTCTGGAACTTCTTCTCCGGGCGTACGACCGCTATGGTCCCTTCCCCGCACAGGCGCACTATCTCCGGGAAGGACTCGCGCCTCAGGACAAAGGATTTGACTATCATCGTATCAATAGTTTTCGGCCAACACCTGGAAATAGCTCTGGGGATGATCGCACACGGGGCAGACCTCGGGGGCCTGCTTGCCGACCACGATATGACCGCAGTTGGAGCACTGCCATATGGCTTCGCCGTCCTTGCTGAAGACCTTCTTGTCCTGGATATTCTTCAGGAGCTTACGGTAGCGTTCCTCGTGATGCTTCTCGATGGCGCCGACCATCTCGAACTTCTGCGCTATCTCCTCGAAGCCTTCCTCACGGGCCTCACGGGCCATACGGGCATACATATCGGTCCATTCGAAGTTCTCGCCGCTGGCTGCATCCTCAAGGTTCTCGACGGTGCCGGGGACTGAGCCGCCGTGGAGGTACTTGAACCATATCTTGGCGTGCTCCTTCTCGTTGGCAGCGGTTTCCTCGAAGAGGGCTGCTATCTGCACGAAGCCGTCTTTCTTGGCCTTGGAGGCATAATATGAATACTTGTTACGGGCCTGGGACTCGCCTGCAAAGGCTTCCATCAGGTTCTTTTCGGTCTTTGTTCCTTTGAGATCCATATGCGTAAGATTTTATTTGTATGCGAATTTAATCATTATCGGGCACAATTGCAAGCCTGGTCGATGGCTTGGAGTTCCTCGGGGCTGAAAGTGATATTCTCCAGGGCCTTGAAGATGTCTTCCAGCTGGGAGACGCGGCTGGCGCCCACGATTACGCTGGTGACGTTCTCGTCCCTGAGGCACCAGGCAAGGGCCATCTGGGCGAGGGACTGGCCGCGACGGGCGGCTATGTCGCTGAGTTTCAGCAGGGTTTCGAGCATCTGCTCAGTGAGGGCGGAGGACTTCAGGAAGTGCTCCTTGGCCATACGGGAATCGGCGGGGATGCCATCGAGATAGCGGTTCGTCAGCAGGCCTTGCGCCAGGGGCGAGAAGGCGATGAAGCCGGCGCCGCTGCTTGCGGCTGCAGAAATGGTTCCATCCAGCTCAAGCTCGCGGTTAAGGATATTGTAGCGGCCCTGGTAGATAAGGCAGGGGACGTCGCGGCGGTGCAGGTATTCATATGCATATGCGGCGGCCTCGGGGGGATATTTCGATATGCCTATGTACAGGGCCTTGCCTTGGCGCACTATGTCCACGAGGGCCTGAAGCGTCTCATCCAGAGGCGTTTGCGGGTCGAAGCGGTGGGAGTAGAAAAGGTCGACATAGTCAAGATGCATACGCCTCAGGCTCTGGTCCAGGCTCGCCATCAGGTATTTGCGGGAGCCCCATTCGCCATATGGTCCCGGCCACATATCGTGCCCTGCCTTGGTCGAGATGAACAGCTCGTCGCGGAATGGCGCGAAGGACTTGGTCATAATCGCCCCGAAGGTCTCCTCTGCCGAGCCGTAGGACGGGCCGTAGTTGTTCGCAAGGTCGAAGTGGACGATGCCGTGGTCGAAGGCGTAATGAGCCATTTCCAACGAGTTGGCTAGGGGGCAGGTGTCTCCGAAATTATGCCACAGGCCGAGGGATATTTCGGGCAGGAGCACTCCGCTGCGTCCGCACCGGCGAAAGCGTATGCCGGAATCATATCGGGCCGGCGATGGTGAGTAGACAGGGTTTACCATATTTTTATTCTGCTGAAAAATCCCTTATGCGCTGCTCTTCAGTGCGTTTGCACACCAGGAGGCGGCCGTCCTTTTCGCTGACTATATAGCCTTCAAGGCCCTGCAGGACCACCTTTTGGGCGTCTTCGACGTGGACAATGCAGTCGCGGCATTCGTGCATCTGCACGTTGCCGACCGCGGCATTGCCGTCCTGGTCCTTGGCAAGGCGCTCGTGCAGGGAGGCCCAGTTGCCAAGGTCGCTCCAGCCGAAATCCGCCGGGTGGGTGAAGACGAGGCCGTCTTCGGCTGCAGGCTCCATCACGGCAAAGTCGATGGATATCTTCTCGCACTGGGGGAAGATGCCTTGCACGTCGCCGGTGGAGGCTATGCGGTCCATATCGGCAGCGATGGAGGGTTTGTAGCGGCGGATGCACTCGGATATGGTGTCGAGATTCCAGACAAAGATGCCGGCGTTCCACAGGTAGTTGCCTCTGTCGAGATACTTCTGCGCCGTGGCAAGGTCGGGCTTTTCCCTGAAGGCCCTGACGGCGCAGATTTCGCCGTCCATAGCGGGTTTTGCCTCAACATAGCCATAGCCGGTTTCGGGGCGGGAGGGCTTGATGCCTATCGTCACTATGGCATCGCGTTTGTCGGTGAATGCCAGGGCGTTGGATATTACCCTTCTGAACTTCTCGGGGTCCATCACGACGGCATCGGAGGGGGTGACGACCACGTTCGCCGCGGGGTCTTCCTGACGGATGGACCAACAGGCCCAGGCGATGCAGGGGGCCGTGTTGCGGGCGGCGGGCTCGGCAAGGATGTGCGACGAGGGGATGTCCGGCAGCTGGTCGTGGACCATATGCACATATGCCTCGTTGGTCACAACCCAGAAGTTTTCCTTCGGGCAGAGGCCCTTGAAACGGTCCACCGTGAGCTGGATCAGGGTGCGGCCGCAGCCAAGGATGTCGATGAACTGCTTGGGACGGGCGGGGGTGCTCAGGGGCCAGAAACGGCTTCCTATGCCGCCTGCCATTATCACTATATGGTTGTTTCTTGCCATCATCTTTTACGCTTCTGCTAAGTTAAGCATTTTTTTCTTATATTTGCACATATATGCTTAAACAAGACAGAACCATAATCCACGTGGAGGTCAAGGACACCCACGAGCACATTTACTTCGGGTCGGCGGCGGCAATGTTCGAAGATCCCGTCGTAAAGGGCCTATTGAAAATAAAGTACCAGACTTTCCGGACTAAGCGCGTCGCGCCCGGGAAGCCCTACGAGAACGACCGCGTGATCGTCCGCAAGGGCTTCCTCAGCACCATCGACCATAAGGCGTAGCAGCTTTAGACGTAGACCCAGGAGAGTCCGCCCTTGGGCAGTTTGATCTCTTCCCCATCTGCGAGGACCAGATATACGTACTTGTCGTCCTGGCGGACTTCGCGGAACATTGAATCGCCGTCCGCTCCGGGGTTCCCGACAGCACTGCCGAGTTTCGTCCAGGTGGCTCCATTGTCGTAGGAGACCCACCAGTAGTCTTCTTCTATCTTGATCTGCGGCGTTATATTCCCGTCGGCACGGACTTTCGCGCCGGCCTGGTCCAGGATCCAGTCCCCGTCGAGCGTCCAGTACCAGGCGCCGTCTTCGGCTTTCTTTATGCCGACAAGCGGCGTGGGGGCATCTTCGCCATTCTTGCCGTTGTAGATGGTCACGGGATTGCTCCTCTTGAAGGTGATTGTGTAGCCTATCACCTTGCCGGCGTCCATCACGGGGACGACATCTTTGACGTAATCCCTTGAATCTATGGCATTTACTATTGCCTGCAGGGAGCCTATCGTGGTGTTCATCTGGCTGCAGAATGCCTCCAGGCGCGTGATGCGCGCCTCGTGGTCATTGAGCTTGTCCCATATGGCCTTGTGGCAGGAGGTCAGCAGGACGGCCGCGGTAGAGAGTATCAGTAGGAAGCGTTTCATTAATCTTGTGACGTGTATCTTCTTTCTATTTCGTCCCAGTCGATGATGCTCCAGAGGGCCTTCAGGTGGTCCGGGCGACGGTTCTGGTAGTCAAGGTAATAGGCGTGCTCCCAGACATCGAAAGTGAGAAGCGGCCTGAGGCCCTTCGTAACGGGGTTGCCGGCGCCGGGCTCCTGGGTGATCACCAGGGAGCCATCGGCATCTGCCGACAGCCACACCCATCCGCTTCCGAACAGTCCTGCCCCCTTGGCCGCGAACTCCGCCTGGAAAGCCTCGAAGGAGCCGAACTGCCTGGCAATCTGCTCCGCGAGCGCCCCCTTCGGCGCCGCATCCGCAGACGGCGCACGGAACTGCCTGAAGTACAGGTTATGGTTCAGTATCTGCCCGGCGTTGTTGAACACCGCAGGGCTGGGGGCGGGGTTTCCGGCGGGGTTGGCGCGCCTGATTATTTCTGCCAGCACAGATTCTTCGCTGCGCCCGGGATGACAGAGCGCCTCGAACGGACTCCCCGGCAACAGGGCATTGAGGTTGTTCACATACCCCTGCAGGTGCTTCCCATGGTGAAATCCCAGCGTCTGCGCGCTGATAACCGGCTCCAGCGCCTCGGACGCATATGGTAAATCGATGAGCTTGAACATATTACAATTAAGTTGGTCCCCACAAATATACAAAATATTCCTCAACTTTCCCATCCCCCCTCTCCCCTTTCCTCCTCTCCATCTCCATCGTCTCCCCCTTTCTACCCTTTCTCCCCTTTCTCCACTTTCCCCCTCTCCCCTTTCCTCCACTCCACTTTCTCCCCTTTCCCCTCTCCCCTTCCCTCCAGTTCTCTTGTCGTCTCTCTCCGCCGCCATCCCCGCTGCTTTACTGACATTTTTTACTGCTACTTTCCGGGTGCCCACTCTCCGCCTTCTTTCTTGCTGTTTCCCTGCCGCTTCTTCTCCCACAGTATCCTCGCGCCTCTCCAGCCCACTTTTGCCGCCCCAACTGCTTATGATGGTCCAACGAGTGGACCATCATATGCAAAAATGCCCCGAAATGCTTATAAAGGTCCAACGGATGGACCATCATAAGCACCAAGAGAGTGGCACGAGGAGCTCCCAGCTCTGCCCCAAATGGATAGCGCCCGGACCGTAAGGCGAAGGGAGGGTTCGGATATGCTTCAGGCGGTGTCCAGAAGATGGGCGGCATCGGCATATGTTATTCCACAGACTCTGGCGGCCTGGTGGATTCCGGCGGACCATAAGGCGAAAGGGGTTCGGATATGCTTCAGGCGGTGTCCAGAAGATGGGCGGCATCGGCATATGATATTCCACAGACTCTGGCGGCCTGGTGGATTCCGGCGCTGAAGCGGAATCGGATCTGCCGAAGCGCTTCAGCCTGCTGCTGGAGGGATAGTGCCGAAAACGAAGACTTCTGAAACAGGCTTTGAAGGAGGTCCGGCAGAGCACTCAATATCACCTGATCCCGGAATGCGGGCATATTCTCCTCCTCTGCCTCGAGTCGCTTCCGGGCCTTGGAAGAGGTGTTCAGATAATACAGCATACGCTTGGGAGAGCGGAATATGGCTTCCACCGTCTTGGTGGCCACATATGAGCTCGGAAGCACATAACCGGCATCTGAAAGAAGCCAATGCTTGGGGAGTTTCCGCGCGTCACCGCTATGCAGAAGCCGAATCAGCGTCCGCTCCGACAGATCCCCCAGACGGCGATAATGATGGACGATGCCTTTATCCACAAAGAAAGAATTACCTGTCCCCCAGGGATATTGTCCCGGGTAAAGACAGATGTTCGCTGCGACACAGTTCATCTGGACATATGCCAGCGCGCGCTCCAGAGCCTCCGGTTCACCTTCAGGCAACTCTTTAATGTCCAAGGCGTTACGACGGAAGAACTCTATGGTGCCATATTTCCGGTTCAAGTACCTGGAGAACCGGCCTTTGTAACTGTTTACATAGGCAACGACCTCGTCCCAGGTGCCTCTCAGGACAAAATGGACGTGATTGGACATCAGGATATAAGCCAGGAGGATCACCTCCGGCATCAATGCTGTCTGAACGGCGACGTGGTTCATCCCCGTTATAAAGTCTTCATCATCCCTGAACCAGAGGGCATCCTCTAGGTGTTTAGTGGTGACCAGAAAACACTTTCTCCTCTTCATCATCATTGTTGAAAGCACCCCTCCCGCGCTTTCATACCAATACAAATATAATTAATATTGCAGAACTATACAAATATAATTTGATGGCAATTATTCCGGCTCCCGACTGCCAGTGCTCATGATGGTCCATCCGTTGGACCATCATACGCAAAAACGCGCCAAAATGCTTATAACGGTCCAGCGAATGGACCATCATAAGCACTTTGGGTGTTAACATTTTTTATGACCGCGGCTGGAAAGCTCATTGTAGCATCGTCCCCGGGGACTGGGAAGAGGCGCTGGGGGTAGCACGGAGGAGGCGGGTTCGTCGCGCGGGGCCTACTGCATCGCGCGGAGTCGGACGTCGGTGGCGGTGCCTACTGCATCGCGCGGAGGCGGACGTCGGAGGCAGGGAAGCTACTGTGTCGCGCGGGGGCTACTGCAGGGCGCGGAGGCGGACGTCGGTGGCGGGGAGGAGGCCAGGGAGGGCGGTGAGGTCGGTGGCGGAGAAGTGGTACGGGATGAGCACCTTGGGGCGGAGGACCGTGGCCGCGTGGACGCACTGCTCGATGGTCATCGTATATGGCTGATTCACAGGGAGGAAGGCCACGTCGATGTCGGATATGTCCGCCATCTCAGGGATGTCTTCGGTGTCGCCGGCGATGTAGATGCGGAGACCGTCGGCGGTGAGCACGAAGCCGTTGTCGCGGCCTTTCGGGTGGAACTGGGTGCGGCCTTCGGTGTAGTTGTAGGCAGGAACGGCATCGAGGCGGATGTCCCCGGGCAAGGCGAGGGAGTCCCCATTGGCCATCACGGTCCCGTAGCCGAGCATTTCGGCACAGCGGGCGTTGGTGACCAACTGTGTCTGGGAGGACGAAAGCGCCGCAATCGCCTGAGTATCAAAGTGATCACCGTGCTCGTGGGTCACCAGAATAACGTCGGCCTTGGGGAATTCGGCCGCATAGTCCGTCGGATTCCCATATGCGCCGACAGGGTCGACGTGGATGGTGCGGCCCTGATATCGCAGCGCCAGCGTGCCGTGCTTGACGAGGGTTATGGCCACCGGAAGGGCGCTGCGGGTGAAGAAGGTCTCGACGGCATATGACGACGTCGGCTTGCCGGCCTCGTTCCAGGCAATATATCCACCCAACAGGTTATAGACGGTATATCCGGCCTTCGCCAGGGCGGCCGCGGCTTCGGCACTGCGC
>JAEEGL015517623.1_pt1 | contig 19728 bp, 17 predicted proteins | sample 9134231 | NCBI WGS metagenome assembly JAEEGL01 (sample SAMN16246548, study PRJNA631951) | gut metagenome | biome: gut microbiome; feature: rumen; material: fiber-attached | host: Bos | place: Iran: Karaj | collected 2018-10 | reverse complement strand
GAACTCGGGGGTGCACTAAAAAACGTGGTGGCTCTTGCAGCGGGGATGGCCGACGGACTGGGGTATGGTGACAATACCAAGGCTGCTCTCATTACAAGAGGTATTACCGAAATATCGAGGCTCGGAGTTATCATGGGCGGAAAGGCAGAAACCTTTGCCGGTCTTACCGGCATAGGGGATCTTGTAGTAACGTGTGCCAGCATGCATTCCAGAAACAGAAGAGCCGGAATACTGATGGGTCAGGGAATGGATCCCGAGAGTGCGATGAAGGAAGTCAAGATGGTCGTTGAAGGCGTGTATTCCGCAAAAGCGGCTCTTGCGCTTGCCAAGAAATACAATGTCGAGGTTCCTATCATTGCTAAGGTCAACGAGATACTGTTTGAGGGCGCCTCGGTAAAGAGCGCAGTCGGAGAACTCATGACAAGAGACAGAAAAGAAGAATACTGCGGCCTTGAATGGCAGGAATAGAAGGAGATAAGGCAGAACATGGATATAAATGCCGGCGGATTCAAAAGTACAGATACATATATTGCTTCACATGAGCTTATGAGTGCGGTAAATGTTGCCAGAGCTCTCAGTAAGCCGCTTCTTATAAAAGGTGAGCCCGGTACCGGAAAAACTATGCTCGCTCGTGCCATAGCGGAATCTCTTGATATGCCGCTGATCTCGTGGAACATCAAATCCACCACTAAGGCTCAGGACGGCCTTTATATGTATGATACCATCCAAAGGCTTTATGACGGTCAGTTCGGAGAAGAGGGCGTTGATGACATAAAGAGATATATCAAGCTCGGAAAGCTCGGAGAAGCATTTTCAAGCGATGTTCAGGTTGTGCTTCTTATCGATGAGATCGACAAAGCAGATCTTGAGTTTCCCAACGATCTTCTGTGGGAACTCGATCAGATGGAGTTCTACATCCACGAGACAAAAGAGACTGTCAAGGCAAAGCACAGGCCTGTTGTGATCATCACATCAAACGCCGAAAAGGAACTTCCCGATGCATTCCTTCGAAGATGTGTATTTCATTACATAGCTTTTCCCGAGAGGGAGCTTATGGATGAGATAGTAAGAACACATTTTGAAAAAGTAGACGAGCATATACTCAGTGAAGCGATGGATGTTTTCTATCAGATCAGGGATGAAAAGTCGATCAAGAAAAAGCCGAGCACATCGGAGCTTATTGACTGGGTAAACGCACTGCAGCTTGGCGGTATAAGCGCAGATAAGATCAAGGCGGCCCTTCCGTTCATCGGTACGGTGATTAAGAAAGACGAGGATCTCGAAACTGTTTCGCATATGGGTATAGGATCGTAGATGTTTACGGGTTTCTTTTATTTCTTAAGAGAAAAGGGAATGGATATAGGCCTTAATGAATGGCTGTCGCTTGTGGAGGCCATGGATAAAGGCCTGATAGGTGCGAATTTTACCGAGTTTTATCTTGTCTCAAAAATGATACTTGTAAAGAATGAATATGAATTCGACAAGTATGATCAGATATTTGAAGAATACTTCAAGGGAATTAAACACGAGTTTGATGATATAAGCGAGCAGATGAGAAAATGGCTCGAAAAGCCCGAGTATCAGGCGTTTCAGGAAGATCTCGAGAAGAAAAAGGCTCTTCTTGAGGAAGAGGGAATACCGATAATCGACAATGAGGAAGTACTCGAGAAGTTCAGACAACGTCAGAAGGAACAGGATGCGGAACATCAGGGAGGAAACCAATGGGTCGGAACCGCGGGAAACAGTTCTTACGGTAATCTCGGAGGACATCTTGGCGGTGTAAGAGTCGGCGGAACGACAGGCTACCAGTCAGCATTTCAGGTTATAGGAGAACGCAGGTTCAGGGATTTTCGCAACGACAGGGTGCTTGATAACAGACAGTTTCAGATGGCTCTGCGCTCGCTGCGCCAGTTTTCGACAAGACTTGATATCGATAAGACCGAACTTGATATTGACGGTACGATAGATAAGACATGCAATAATGGCGGACATCTGAAGATAGAGATGATGCGGCCGCGAAAGAATACCGTAAAGCTCTTACTGCTTATGGATTCCGGAGGTACGATGATCCCTTATACGAACCTTTTGAACGAACTGTTTCATTCGGTCAATAAGTCAAATCATTTTAAGGATATCAAGACGTACTTCTTTCATAACTGTATTTACTCGCATGTATACAATACGCCGGAGTGCGAGTACGGAGACTGGATAGAGACCGAGTGGCTTCTTAAAAATCTGAACAGCGAGTATAAGGTCATAATAGTCGGTGATGCCGCTATGGCTCCCGAGGAACTGTATTCACTTACCGGTAACTATCGCGGACCGAACGACGGATACTCCGGAATGGAATGGTTGCAGAGGCTTAAAAAGCATTTTAAACGTGTAATATGGCTGAATCCTAAGATGGCTACGGGAAACGCACCGTGGCGTGAGGCGGAAACGGCAGTGAAAAACACATTTGCAATGTACAGACTTACCGTGGAAGGCCTGAAAGAAGGAATGAAGTATTTGATGCGTACGCATTGAATAACGAGGTAAAACTATGCACAAAGTAATGATCGTCGATGACAACATGACCAATCTGATCATGGCAAAGAAGGCTCTCGAGGATGTCTATGAGATAATCCCGGTTTCTTCGGGAAATATCGCGCTTGAGTTTCTTCAGGAGATGCCCGAGCCGCCCGATGTCGTACTTCTTGATGTGGACATGCCGGATATCAATGGATTCTTTGTCATATCGCAGATGAAGAATGTACCTAAACTTGCGAATATTCCGGTTGTGTTCCTTACTGCGCAGGACGATATCACGACTGAAATAGAAGGCTATTCTCTTGGGGCTGTTGATTATATCAAGAAGCCTTTTACCGCTACGCTCCTTCGTAAACGTATAGACGTACATATCAAATCGATCGAAGAAAGAAAGCATGTCGAGAAGGTAAACGAACAGCTCAAAAAAGCACTCTCGGAAAAGGTTCACAATATTTCCGAACTTGAATATGCTATCGTTGAGATGTTCACGTCCCTGATGGCAAGCCGTTCATTTATAATATCGCAGCATTGTATAAGGGTTGAGGCATATGTATCCGTATTCCTTGATTATCTCATTGAATCGCGACAGTTTGCGATCGAGGAGAAGGATGCAGAGATACTGAAGTTTGCATCCAAGATGCACGATGTCGGTAAGATCTGTCTTGCGGACAGATACCTTGTTGATATAGGAGATCTTTCCATTCAGGAAAAAGAATTCAATCACGCACATACGGTTCTCGGTGCGGAAGCGATCCGTAAGGTTATGGACGTTGTTTCGGAAAACAAGTTCCTCAGTTATTCATACAACATGTGCAGATCCCATCATGAGAGATGGGACGGCAAAGGCTATCCGGATAAGCTTATGACGAACAATATCCCTATTGAGGCGAGGATTCTTGCTATCGTTAATTCCTACGATAATTTCAGGAACAATAACGAAGGCGGGGATCTTTTGACTCACAGTGAGGCGATGAACAGGATACGTTTCTGGAGCGGGACTCATTTCGACCCCGAGCTTGTTGAGGCGTTTCTTGCAATAGAAGGACAGATCCAGGCTATCCGATTTGACATTCAAAAATGATAGATTTTATCAAAACGTTATACAACCGGGAAAATAACGAAGAAATGTACGTTCTCAATGTTACGCACACCATCTGCATCATCGGGATGATTTTTGTGTGCTGTATCGTGAGGTTTTTCTTTGATGATCCGAATGCTCTTTATCTGTCTTTCGGAGTCAGTGTCTTCTTCCTTCTGACGATGGCGGAGGCGAACAGGACCAAGAAGATAAAACGATCGATCATTTTCATGTCGATTGTGTTTAATTTCGTATATATGCCCGCGATATTTCTCATGTTTAACCGGGATATAAGTGTTATTCCGGTATATTTTCTTTTTGGGCTCATGTATTCGGTTATACTTCTTGATGCAAAGACGGCAGTTATCCTCGGAAGCATTGAAACGTTGTACTATGTAATACTGCTTCTGGGTGCGAACAGACATATGCCGACAGGTCTTGCGGAACCGAGCCCGGAAGATCTTCGCATTTCATTTTTTGGTTCGATAGTTTCCGTTGTTATAGTCTCAATATGCGCAGGAGCGACACTCCGATTCCGTTACAGGTTTTACCGCAAGGCGCAGGAGAGGGCCGAGAGGCTAAAGGCCGAAGCGATGGATGCTTATGTTGCAAAGGATATGTTCCTGATCAACATGTCACATGAGATAAGAACTCCCATGAACGCAATAGTCGGTACTGTAGATCTGCTGCTTGATCAGGAAGTCAATGAACACGTTTCCGAAAGCGTTTATAACATTCTCAATTCCTGTAATGCGCTTCTTTCCATAACCGATGAGCTTATGGATCTTTCCAAATCCGAAAACGGTGAGATAGAGCTGTTTTCATCGACTTATGATCTGTCCGATCTTCTGATGGAAGTCATCAATATGATGGCTGTCAGGCTCACTGAGAGTAATCTTGATTTCTTTGTCGATATCAACAGGAACATACCGAGATTCCTTTACGGCGATGCCGCAAAGCTCAGGCAGCTGTTCGTAAACATACTTAACAATGCCGTCAAGTTCACCGAGGTCGGTAAGATCGTAATGCGTGTTGATTATAACCGCATCGAAAAAGACCAGATCGAGCTTATTGTTGATGTTGAGGATACGGGTATAGGTATTAGAAAAGAGAACATCCCCGGACTGTTCAAAAGAAATGAGAGCGATCAGTCCCATGAAGACACTAATGTGGAAGGTTCGGGACTGGGTCTTGCCATCTGTGCTGAGATCATAAATGAGATGAACGGAAATATAAGCGTTCAGAGTGAATATCACAACGGTTCGACGTTTACTTTCAGGGTACCGCAGAGGTTCACTTCCATGGATACGATCGCTTATGTTCAGAACAGTGCCAACCTCAGAGTTCTTATTTTTGAACAGGATGCACGTCATGCCGCTCATGTGAAAAAGATCCTCGATTCATTTGATGTGGCATCCGATTTCGCCAAGAACAAAAGTGATATCGAACGCCTCATGAACGTCAACCGTTATTCACATGTGTTCGTTTCGAATGAAAGATATGACGAGTGCGAAGAAGTGCTGAATAAGCGTCTTGTGGAAGAGAACATAGTCGCATTTCTTGATATCGATGACAACGTTCATGTCAGCAAGGCTTCAACCGTACTGACAAGACCTATACATACACTGAATATCGCTGCACTTCTTAATAATGAGACCAACACCTATGTCAGGGAAGTCAACCGTAAGGGCGGATTTGAATGTCCGAGGGCAACGATACTTGTTGTAGATGATAATTTCACAAACCTTAACGTGGCAAGCGCGATTCTGACAAAATACAAGGCCAACGTCCTTACGGCACTGTCCGGAAGAGACTGTCTGAGGATACTTAATGACCATGATGTCGACATGGTATTCCTTGATTACATGATGCCTGAGATGAACGGTATCGATACCCTGAATGAGATACGTAAGATCCCGGGCTCGAAATATGTGGCTATGCCTGTTATAGCTCTTACAGCCAATGTTGTCAGCGGAGCGCGTGAGATGTTCCTTGAAGCCGGATTTGACGATTTTCTGGCGAAGCCCATATCAATTGACAAGATGGAAAAAGTCCTTCGAAAGTATCTTCGCAGGGAACTGATATCACAGAAGAATTCGGTATTATGAAGAACGGATTAAAACGCCTCAAAAATTTCATAATGTTCCTTAGAAGCGATGAAGTTTCAATGGACGCCAAGAGCCTGTATCTTGTGTTGATCTATTCGATACTCGTAAACATCGTTTACCTTGTGATGTTTATGTTGAACGGGATCAAAGCCGGTTCATGTTTTGCGATCGGATGCATCATTTACAATGCACTGATAATGTACCTTGTGGGAAGGTTTGAAGAGATTTCATTCTTCAAATACGTTCTTGTTTTTTCGATAAATATAATTATATTCCCGCTTTCATATTTCATGACCGGAAATGTTCTTAACGGAGCCGTTTTCTTCTTTGTTCTCGGTATCGTTTTCACGTTCTTCCTGATAAGAGAGCGCTGGGTATACATCATAATGGTCATTGAACTGGTTTGGTATTCGGGAATAATACTGACCACATATTTCTTATATGACAAGTATGCACATGAGATTTTCAGGATACCTTCCGATATCAGTATCCCAATGGCTTTTATAACAGCGGCATTTGCTCCGATATTCATTTTCATTTATCAGACCGTTATTTATGAACGCACGAAAAAACAGCTTGATGATTCCAAGTACATAATCGAATCCGCAAGGCTTAACAAGAGCCGTTTTCTTGCGAACGTAACACATGAGATCAGGACTCCGATGAACGCGATAATCGGAATGAACGAGCTGATCCTGCGCGAGGACCTTGATGCCGAATCGAGGGAACTTGCCGAAAATATCAAAACGTCATCCAATCAGCTTCTGAAGATCATAAACAATATCCTTGAATTTTCCAAACTTGATTCAAACAAGATGGAGCTTTATCCGACAAGATATGATTTCAAGAAACTGATGACCGAGATCATCGATTCGGTATCAAACGAATACGGTTCGGATAACAAAGAGTTTTATGCGAGGATCGATTCGAAGATACCAAGGACACTTTTCGGCGATGCCATAAGGATAAAACAGGTATTTATGTACCTTCTGTTCTCATCGATCCACAGGATGAATCACGGGCGTATTGCCATGGAAGTTTCCGGTGATGTTGATCTGACAACGAACACCGTTATGCTGTGCGGAACCATTTCGGAATCGGGATTCGGGCTTAGCGAGCCTGAGATCGAAGCAATGCTGTCCGCATATACCAAATACGACAGCCGACAGAAGAGTGATTACAAAGGCATGGGACTCGAGCTTTCCATCTGTAAAGAGATTCTCGAACTCATGGGCGGCAGTCTGTCGATCAAGAGTGTTGAGGGAGTCGGAATGAGCGTTCGTTTCGAATTCATCAACTACATCATCGAAGAATCGCCCATCGTCCGTGTCAGTCCGATGGCGCAGTACAGCCTTCTCATCTATACGAAGAACGTGGAGGATCATGATATCTGGGCCGATATACTCGGACAGTTCCAGCTTTATCCCAACTTTGTCACGGGTCCCAACGCGTTCAGACAGGCGATAGAAAACAAGAAGTATACGCATATCTTCATAGATGATGTATTCTATCCGATCCTGAAGGATACGATCAAGAGTGCACAGATCATGAACGAGATATATGTGATCACCGAAGCCGGAAGCATATATACCGACTTTGATGACTGCAAGATACTTCGTAAGCCGATGACGTGTATAGGTGTCGCAAACGCACTTAATAATACATGGGATGCCGAAAACTACAAGGTTGCCCAAAAGCGCGAAGCCGTCATATATCCCGAAGGCAAGGTCATCATCGTTGATGATTCGATCGTTAATCTTAAAGTCCTTGAGGGAATGCTTCAGACGTTTGAGATCAAAACGACAAAATGTCAGAGCGGTGCCCAGGCGCTTTCGATACTTGAACATGAGGAATTCGATCTCATCATCCTTGACCAGAGGATGCCCGAGATGGACGGCATTGAGCTTCTTCACATCATCAGAAAGCTTGACAATGCAAACGCCATGGTACCGATACTGTGTGCGACAGCCGATTTCGGTACGGAAGTTTCCAGAGTACTTCTTAATGAAGGCTTCCAGGATTATCTTGCAAAGCCCGTGCGCAAGTTCTATCTCGAAAGAATGCTCCGCCAGTATATGCCTGCCGAACTTGCCGTTAATATCGTTATCGATGATGCCGCTGCACCTGCGTCAAATGAAAACAATGCGCCCGAAAAAGAACCTGAAGATACCGGGGATACCCGTGATATCAGGTTCGAAAAGGGGCTCGAGAACCTCGGCGGAAACATGGAAGCCTTTTCTTCGGTACTTAACGCTTATTACAAAGAGGGGCTCATAAAAGTTGATACCGTAACGGATCTTCTGCAAAATGAGAATTATCCCGATTATGCGGTTGAAGTACATGCGTTAAAATCTTCTAGTGCAGCTATCGGCGCCGAATCAATGAGCAAGCTGTTCAAAGAACTTGAATTTGCCGGAAAAGCATCAAACATCGAATTCATAACCGCTCATACAGCACCCGTACTGGAGAAGTTCAGAGAAGTTCTTGATATCGTAAAGGGTTATCTGATCGAGAAGGGATTATTTGAGGGCTCTTTGAATGTGCATGAACCCGAAGGAGAAGTTCAGGAGTTTGATGACGGCATTATCGATATGCTCATCGATTCGCTATCAAAATTCAATATTAAAGAGTGCGAAGACAGGGTAAATGAGTGTGTCACGATCAATTACGGTAAAGATCTTAACTGCGACCTTCGTAACATAAAAGAATGCCTCGATGTGTTCGATTATCATAAAGCAAAGGAACTGTTGGCGGAACTGAAAAGGAGGAGAAATGAATCCGGTATATGAAAAACTTCAAAACTGTTATGAAAGTGTAAGAAAAAAGACCGATTTTGAGCCGAAGGTAGCACTTGTACTCGGCTCGGGACTCGGCAGATTCGCAGAGGAGATAGATGTAAAAGCAAGGATATCTTACAGCGAGATAGAGGGTTTCCCGACATCAACCGTACCCGGACATGCAGGTCAGTTCGTATTCGGCTTTGTTGAAGGGGTGCCTGTAGTCTGCATGCAGGGAAGAGTACATTACTATGAGGGTTACCCGATAACGGATGTTGTCCTTCCCGTAAGGCTCATGGCAAAACTCGGTGCTAAATACCTGTTTCTTACGAACGCATCCGGTGGAATCAACCGTGATTTCAAGGCCGGTGATTTCATGATGCTGACGGATCATATCTCACTGTTTGCACACAATCCGCTCATCGGCCCCAACATTGACGAGATAGGCACCAGATTCCCTGATATGTCAAGCGTTTACGATCCTATACTTCAGGATATCATCATGAGCGTTGCGGATGATTTTGACATTGAGATCCAGAAGGGGGTTTACGCGCAGGTTACGGGACCTTCATTCGAGAGCCCCGCAGAGATCAGGATGCTTTCAAAACTCGGTGTTGATGCGGTCGGCATGAGCACAGTTGTTGAAGCCATCGCGGCCAACCATATGGGAATGAAGATCTGCGCGATATCATGTGTATGCAATCTTGCGGCAGGCATATCCGAAACACCCCTCACACACGATGAGGTACAGGAGGCGGCAGCAAAGGCGGCACCTCTGTTCAAGCAGATTCTTAGAGAATCAATAACAAGGATCGGAGCATTATAATTTGCGAACAGTATTAAAGAAGACAACAGCACTTTTTCTGACGGCTGTTCTTGCGTTTGTTTTATGCGCATGCGGTGATGGATCGTCGGAGAGCGACAAGAGCGTGGACGTTGTTCTTATTACCGATTACGGTACGATCGATGACAATTCGTACAATCAGGGCGCATGGGACGGCGTGAAGCAGTATGCGGATGAAGCAGGACTGTCATATGAGTATTATCAGCCCGAGGACAATGATACCGACAGCATCATGAAACAGATCAAAAGAGCAGTCGGTAATGACGCGAAGCTTATCGTTTGTCCCGGTGCGATGATGGAAGTGCCTGTATATAAGGCGATGAATAAGTATGATGATGTAAGTTTCATACTTGTTGACGGCATACCTCATGATGAGGAAAACAATGATATTCACATCGGAGAAAACGTTTCATCCATAACTTTTGCCGAGGAGGAAGCGGGATTTCTGGCCGGTTATGCTGCAGTCAGGGACGGATACAAAGGTCTCGGTTTTGTCGGCGGTATGCCGATCGACCCCGTTATAAGGTTCGGTTACGGGTTCGTTCAGGGTGCCGATTACGCGGCGATCGAAATGGGCGTTAACGTTCATATCCGATATACATACACGAATACGTTCTCGGAAGATGGGTCCATTGAGGATCTTGCGGGTGCATGGTATGACGATGACACTGAAGTGATATTTGCATGCGGCGGCTCGATCAGTAATTCGGTCATCCGCGCTGCGGAAAATCATAACGGCAAAGTTATCGGTGTTGACGTTGATGAGTCGACGGAATCGGAAACCGTTATAACTTCGGCCATGAAAGATATAAAGACGGCGGTTTATGATGATGTAAAGTCGTTTTTTACGGGAACGTTTTCCGGAGGTCTTGAGACAAATAAGACCGCAAAAGAGAACGGTGTTTGTCTGCCGATGGAAACATCAAGATTTGAAAAGTTTGACAAGGAAAGTTACGATCAGATCTACTCACATCTTGTTGACGGTATGATAGAACCGTATGCACAGACTGACATAGCAACGTGTGAAGAACTGACTCTGATCAATACGGAAGTAACATATATCGAATTCTGACGGGAGAGATCATGGATATAAAAAAACTCATAACGGCTGCACTCCTTGCAAGGAAGAATTCTTACGCCCCGTATTCACGGTATAATGTCGGGGCAGCGCTTTTGTGCGATGACGGTACGACTTTTCTTGGTGCAAACATTGAAAATGCATCATACGGAGCAACGATATGTGCCGAAAGATGTGCCGTCTTCAAGGCGGTATCAGACGGGAAACAGAGTTTTCTCGCGATCGCGATAGTAGGCGGAAAAAGCGATGAACTTGATGTTATGTCAGACTATGCATACCCCTGCGGAATGTGCCGCCAGGTACTCAGGGAGTTTTCCGATCCTTCGGAGTTTAAGATAATAGTTGCAAGAAGCATTACTGACTATAAGGAATATACACTTGAAGAACTGCTTCCGGAAAGTTTTGGTCCGGACCATGTTAAATGACAGGAGGATTATCATGAACACGAGGCTTTACAATGCACGTATCCTTACGATGGAAGAGGGCTGCGAACTCTTCGGGGGTGAGATATGGATCGAAGGAAATAAGATATCGTATGTCGGAAAAGAAGTATCTGCTGATGAGATAACCCAAAAGGGTATAAAGTTCGATATTGAAAAAGACTGCAAAGGAAACGTCCTTATGCCCGGATTCAAAGATGCGCATACACATTCGGCAATGACGGGAATGAGGTCCTATGCAGATGACATGCCGCTTTGGGACTGGCTGTCAACGAAGATATTTCCGCTTGAAGCAAAGCTTACGGCTGATGATATGTATGAGTTCACAAGACTTGCAGTCCTTGAGTATCTGACGACAGGTATAACCGCAGTATTTGATATGTATATGAATCCCGAATACTGCGCAAGAGCAATAACCGAAATGGGTCTCCGTTATGTAGGATGCTGTGATATAAACAAGTTCGGACCTTCTCTTGAGGAAGTTGAGAGAAGATATAAGGTCCTGAATAAAAAAGACGGATTCACGAGCTATATAATGGGTTTTCATGCGGAATATACCTGCACGAAAGAACTTCTTCAGTCTATAAGCGATATGGCCGCTGATTTCGGATCGCCTGTCTTCACTCATAATTCCGAAACGAGAAAAGAAGTCGACGAGTGTATAGAGCGCCATGGATGCACTCCGACACAGCTGTTTGAGAGTCTCGGAATGTTCAGAAACGGTGGAGGCGGGTATCATTGTGTATACCTGGATGACAGGGATATCGAGATATTCAAAGAGCATGACCTCACGATCGTAACGAATCCCGGTTCCAACACAAAGCTTGCCAGCGGTATAGCACCGATCTCAAAGTACCTGAACGAAGGAATAAAGGTGGCGATAGGTACAGACGGACCGAGTTCCAACAACTGTCTCGATATGTTCAGGGAAATGTTCCTTGTTACGGGACTTGCAAAATTACATGACATGGATGCTGCCGCGGTAGTACCGACGGAAGTATTGAAAATGGCAACGGTCAATGGCGCGAGATGTATGGGACTGAATGATGCGGATACGCTTTCTGCGGGAAAGCTTGCCGATATCATAATGATCGATCTTGATCAGCCCAATATGCAGCCTCTTAATAATATCGTTGATAATATCGTTTATTCAGGATCAAAGACAAATATAAAGATGACTATGGCCGACGGAAAGATCCTTTACGAAGACGGCATGTTTACATGTGGTGTATCGGCATCCGAGATATACGAAAAAGCCAATGAAATGATGGCAAAGTACAGGGAATGATAAATGGGAACAGTCGTTTTCTGGATCTGTTTTTGTGTCCTCATCTTATTGACAGTCGTCTCTGGCATGAGGCAGTCGGCCGTCAAAAATGCTGAGCGCACCAAAAAGATAAAAGAAATATATGAAAGCGGAGCAGATGCCGTCTATGATGATAAGGGTTTTGTTTATGACAGCGGACTGCTTAAGTTTATGATAAAAAAGCGGCCGGATGATTTTATCCTTGATGAGACCACGGTTTCCGATCTGGCGCTCAGGCAGCTGTATATGCGTATGAACCGCTGTATGACAAATTCAGGCCGGGATTACCTGAACTGCAGGCTTCGCATGATGCAAAGAGACAGTGAAGGAAGCGAGCGGACTCTCGAGCTGATCCGTGCTTATTCGAGGGATGAAGGTGCGGCACTTTCTTTAATGAACATTCTCGATAAGTGCTCAAGGCAGGATGATACGGATACATTTTGCCTGATAGATGAGTTGTCGGAGGCGAAGACCACCGGATTTTTGCAGGATATCTTTCCGCTTGTATTTCTTATCGCTGCGATATGCGCATGTCCCGTTTATCCGCTTCCGGGTATCGTGGCTACTGTCATCGCGATCATCGTCTGCATAGGATCGTACTTTGCGGGAAAAAACATAATGGATGAGAATCTTCGCGGACTGTCCATGGCACTTCGCTACATCGTTTGCGGTGTTAACCTGTCTGAAGCGGGACTGAAGGAATTTGACGGATATCGTGATCTTGGGATCCTGACAAAGGCTTCTTTTCTGATCCCTTACAGGGACGGATCATCATCGAACCCCATATCACTTCTTTATGATTACGTCCGGATGATAACTCACATCGATCTTATCGCTTACAAGATAAGGATCGCAGGGGTCAAGAATCATCACGCAAAGATAATCGATCTGTATGAGGCGTGCGGCCGCCTCGATGCATGTATCGCTGTGGCATCTTATCTGGCGCACCGTGATCACTGCATAGCAAAATTTTGCGATAAAAACAGGCTTATGGCAAAGGGGCTGTATCATCCGCTCATACTCGAACCTGTATGTAATGATATAGATGCCAACAGAGGAATCGTTATCACGGGTTCCAATGCATCCGGAAAATCGACATTTCTGAAGGCTGTCGGTATAAGCACTCTGATGGCGGCAAGCTTCGGGTTTGCTTTTGCGGATGAATTTGAGACGGGAAGATTTGACCTGTATTCTTCAATGGCACTGTCCGATGATCTCCTCGGAGGGGACAGTTACTATGTGGTTGAAGCAAAATCACTCAAACGCATTGTTGATGCCGCAAAATGCGGAAGCGTTCTTTGCATAGTCGATGAGGTCCTTCGCGGAACGAACACGGTTGAACGTATAGCGGCAAGCACAAGGATATTGAAGGCTTTGTCAAAGGAAAGCGTTCTCTGTTTTGCGGCAACGCACGATCTTGAACTGCCGTCCCTTCTTAAGGAAGAAATGGACAGTTTTTATTTTACCGAGGATATTTCCGACGGTAATGTGGTTTTTCCGTATCTTATCAACAGAGGGACGACAGATAAGACAAATGCGATCAGACTTTTGTCGGTACTCGGATTTGACAGTGATATAGTTGACAGCGCAAACGCTCTTGCAAAAGCTTTTCAGGAAACAGGTAAATGGCAGACAGGATGAAAGTAACAATATATACAGACGGCAGTGCCAGAGGCAATCCCGACGGTCCCGGCGGATACGGTGTGATACTTCATTACACGGACCCAAAAGGGGAGCTTCATGAAATGACAAAGAGCGCAGGTTACAAAAAGACAACCAACAACCGGATGGAGCTGATGGGAGTCATAACGGGACTCGAGAGTCTTAACAGACCGTGTGATGTCGAAGTGGTTTCTGACAGCAAATATGTTACAGAGGCTTTTAACGGGAAATGGATCGACAACTGGCAAAAGAACGGTTGGCGTAAGGCAGACAAAAAGCCGGTACTTAACGTTGATCTTTGGAAAAGGCTTCTTAATGCCGCAAAAGACCATAACATCACGTTTACATGGGTAAAAGGGCATGCTGACCATGCTGAAAACGAAAGATGTGATAAAATGGCAGTAGAAGCAGCGCTTTCGTCCGATCTTCTGGACGATGAAGTGCTTTCATGATATAGTTTGGACGGGTTAATACATTCACTCAAAGAAAGGATCGGAGGATCGATATGATTGCTTTTGTTAATACTTTTCTTTCTTACCTCATACTTGTAATAATCAGTATGTGTGTAATAGTAGTTGCCGTTATCTGCGGCAAGAAGCTTCGTGAGAGGAAGGATGCGAAGGAAGCTGTTGATGCAGATGCCGGGGAAGGTAAGGAGCAGTAATGGATATAATATATAAGAGTACCCGCGGAGACGCGAAAGAATATACGGCATCCGCTGCCGTCATCAAAGGTATAGCCGATGATGGCGGTCTTTTTGTGCCGGATAGTATACCAAGGATCGATGCAGGCCTTGAAGAACTTTGCGCCATGGATTATAAAGAGATGGCCTATCGTATCATGAGGCTGTGGCTGACCGACTATACGGAAGATGAACTTCGAAGCTGTATTGAAGCGGCATATGACAGTAAGTTTGATGCTGATGAACCGGTAGCTATAAGTGAGGCCGGTGGAGCATATTTCCTCGAACTTTATCACGGGGCAACGATCGCTTTTAAGGATATGGCACTTTCGATACTGCCTCATCTGATGATAACCGCTGCAAAGAAGAACAATATCAAAGGCGATATTGTCATCCTTACCGCGACGAGCGGAGATACCGGAAAAGCTGCACTTGCTGGTTTTGCTGATGTTCCCGGAACAAAGATCATCGTTTTCTATCCGAAAGACGGTGTCAGTCCGATACAGAAGAAACAGATGGTCACACAGAAGGGCGACAATACTTTTGTGGTCGGCATCGAAGGAAACTTTGACGATGCCCAGACAGGTGTTAAGAAACTGTTTGGAAATGAAGAACTTGCAAAGTGGATGGAAGAGCGTTCTATGCGCTTCTCATCGGCCAATTCCATCAATATCGGACGCCTGGTACCTCAGATCGTTTATTATTTTTATGCATATACAAGACTTGTTAATAAAGGTGTTATTTGTGTCTGTGATAAGGTGAACTTCACGGTTCCAACGGGAAACTTCGGAAATATCCTTGCCGCATATTATGCTTCGAACATGGGGCTTCCTGTAAATAAGCTTATATGTGCATCAAACGAGAACAAAGTGTTGTACGATTTCTTCGGAACAGGAACTTATAACAGAAACAGAAAGTTCAAGCTGACTTCATCCCCGTCGATGGACATTCTTATCTCAAGTAATCTTGAGCGCCTTATTTATAATATCTGTAATGATGATCCTTCAAGATGTGCCGGATTCATGAAGGATCTGTCATCAGGCGGGAAATACACCATAACTGATGATATGCGTTTAAGGCTTTCCTCATTTGTCGGCGGAACAGCTGACGAAGAAGAAACATCGGCAACTATCCGGAAAGTGTTTGAGGATTCAAATTACCTCATAGACACACATACGGCAGTCGGAGCCGCTGTATATTTCGGATACAGGGAAGATACAAAAGATAAAACACCGACCGTCATCGCATCAACAGCGAGCCCATACAAGTTCACGAAGAGTGTGCTCGAGGCGATCTCACCCGGCGATGTATCCGATGATGATTTTGCCATGGCTGACAGATTGAGTGAGATATCAGGAGTTAAGATCCCCGAGGCGGTCACTTCGATCAGGAATGCAGAGGAGAGACATAAAACGATATGCGCTGTGGATAAGATGATGGATACGGTAAAGAACTGGTTGGAATAAAAAAGATCCGGGATTGATATCCCGGATCTTTGATCGTTCTACAGTTCGCAGAGGAAAAACTTCACGGTTCCGTATGAGAACATGACCGGTATGACCGTGATGGTTTTGTACTGCGCGAGGTCGATAGAGAACTTACCGTCTTGCTTCGGTGCATCGAGCGACAGCTCGCATATATTGTTTTTGGATAACATTACAACAAACAGCCCGTTGTGCAGATTAAGGAAATCAAGTATCGCCTCACGTGCGAGCATATCAAATTTGGTTATCCCGAGATGAGAGTAGTGCTCCGCAAAAACCGTCAACGCATCTTCCTTGCCGTCAACACATGAATATGCACTCGGAACCCCCGTGATCCCCTGTGAGAGTTCACATTTTCCCGAAAAATCATTCAGTATCTCAATGCTCCCGAGAGAGAATTCCGCATCTACATACATGTTGATGTTGTAAACGAGTTTTTCGATATATGTGCGTACGAAGTCCGACACGTCAGTAAGTGAAGCATAATTTGACGCTTCAAGTATCTTCGAAACCGCCTTATTATTTTCCATTTACATTCTCCAATACCTGTTTGAACAGTTCTTCGTCTATAGGCTTCTGGATAAAATCCCTGGCCCCGGCTTTTATCGCTTCCTTGATATGGGTCTGCGTCCCGACGGAAGATATGATGATGATCTTCGAATCGGGATTGGCTGCCATGATCTCGCCTGTTGCGGTAACGCCGTCCTTGATCGGCATAACGATATCAAGAAAGATAAGAGCAGGTTTGTTTTCGATGCAGAAATTAACCGCATCTTCTCCGTTACTCACTTCCGAAATATCGGTATACCCCAGGTTTTTTAATATCGTGACCAGACTCTTTCTTGCAAGTATTGAGTCATCACAGACAAGAATCTTTGTGTCCATGCTCATATTGTAACCTCCGTGATGTTTCGTCTGTAGAAATCAAAATGCCTTTGTAACTCTGATTTTACCACAAAAATACTGTACTTCAAAGGATTTTGTGTTTAAAATACATATGTTGATCAAGTCAATCAAGGAGATATGAAATGGATAACAAAGAGATACTTTCACACATCGATCATACACTTCTGAAAGCGTTTGCAACGTGGGATCAGATAAAGGCTCTGTGCGAAGAAGCGATCGCCAATAATACCGCATCGGTATGCGTTCCGCCATGCTATGTAAAAAGGATTCATGAGACATTTCCCGATCTGACGGTCTGTACGGTTGTGGGGTTTCCGCTAGGCTATGAAACAACGGCGGGAAAGATCGCTGATACAATGGCCTGTATAAAGGACGGTGCCAAAGAGATCGATATGGTCGTAAACATATGCGATGTCAAGAACGGGGATTGGGACAAGGTTGAAGACGAGATCAGAGAGCTTCGTAATGTTACGGAGGGGAGTGTCCTTAAAGTCATAATAGAGACATGTTATCTGACCGAAGATGAGAAGATAAGACTCTGCGGTATCGTAACAGAGGCAAAAGCGGATTACATCAAAACATCAACCGGCTTCGGGACGGCAGGTGCCACACATGAAGATATAGAACTGTTCAAAAAACATATCGGACAAAACGTTAAGATCAAGGCTGCGGGCGGGATCAAAACCGCAAAAGATGCGGCGCTATATATAGAAGAAGGATGCGACCGCGTCGGTGCCAGTTCGGTTGTGGGTGAAATAAATGATAAATAATCTTCAGGCGCGGATGCGTGAAAACTGTATCGACTGGTTCATGGTATTTTCAAGCGATGAACATCTTTCGGAATATACTTCGGAATCTGACAGATATCTTGCTGCCATAACCGGTTTCACCGGCTCTGCGGGTACACTTCTTTGCGGACAGGACGAGGCTTATCTTTGGACTGACAGCAGATACTTTGTGCAGGGTGCGGATCAGCTTAAAGGAACGGGTATATCACTTATGAAGTCCGGCCTTCCGAAAGTTCCGAAGATAGAGGATTTTCTCAAAGATCATGTGTGGGACGGGCAGGTTGTATCTTTTGATATGAAAACAGTTTCATATGAGCGGTATACCGCTCTTACAAAAAGGCTTCCGGCAAGTGTCACCGTAACTGACGGATCGGATATTTTAAAAAAGAGCGTTTCATCGATGCCTAAAAGGGCTTTCTCAAAGATCGATGCCGTTCCTGAAGATGATGCGGGAAAGAGTACTGAGGAAAAACTGGATAGGCTTCGTGACAGGATAAGGAACAGGTATGTCAGCGAAGACAGTTACACTTATATCCTGTCTGACCTTCCGTCGATCATGTGGCTGTTCAATATAAGGGGATGTGACATCAATTATGTTACTGTGGCATATTCTTATGCGATGATCGATCAATACTGCGCAAAGCTGTTTGTGAGCAGGAAGAATATTTCTGAAGAAGCGTCCTCAAAGCTTAAAGAAACGGGCGTTATTCTAAAAGAATACTCACAGTTTTACAATGATCTTAAAGATATTTCAACGGATGTGATACTTGCCGATCCTTATGCCAATAACAGCAGGATCATCACAACGTGTGCTGATGCTGCGAGGATCGTCGAGTGTTGTGACCCTTATCTTATCCCGAAAGCGTATAAGAACGCTGCCGAGGTCAGAGGCATGAAAGAATCTCATCTTAAAGATGCCGCGACTATGATCAGATTCATCAAAAAGGTCAAGGAGATGGCAAAAGAGGGGACCCTTCCGAATGAATACGATATGGGAAAGATGCTTGATACGATGCGGATCGAAGGCGGGGCCGAGGCACTTTCTTTCAAGACAATATGCGCATATAAAGAAAACTCTGCAATAGTTCATTTTATCGCACATGAGAAGACCGCGAAAGATATAAGGCCCGAGGGATTTCTTCTTGTTGATTCGGGCGGACATTACCGTTTCAAAGGAACGACCGATATAACAAGAACGATATCACTCGGAACGGTTACCGATGAGGAAAAGAAGGTTTATACAACTGTCCTTAAAGGCAACCTTCGCCTGATGAATCTGATATTCCCGCAGGGTTATAAGGGAGCCTTACTTGATATGGCTGCTGAAGAACCTTTGTGGAATGAAGGATATTTCTGCGGACACGGGATCGGTCACGGAGTCGGGTGTTATCTGTCGGTACATGAGTCTGAAGCAAGGATTTCAAGGCGCGAAGGAGACCGGGAGATCGATATTCTCCCCGGTGTGGTGGTCAGTGACGAGCCCGGGGTTTATCTTGAAGGCAGGTTCGGTGTGAGGCTTGAGAACCTTCTTCTTGTTGAAAAGAGCGATCCTATCGACGGCTATGCGATGTGCCGTTTTAAACCGTTAACGCTCGTGCCGTTTGACAGGGAATCAATTGATGTTTCGCTGCTTTCCGAAACCGAGATGGATGTCCTTAGAAAATATAATGAAATGATTTTCGACGAAGTCGGTCCAATGCTTGAAGAGTCGGAACAGTTGTGGTTAAAAGAGATTATTGACATTAAGTAGCACTTTTGCGATAATGCAGTTTGGATTTTAATTGTAGTTTTACATATAAAAGGAGGACAATGTATGTCAACAAAAGCTTATTATCCGATCAGCGAGATCGGAAAAGACAAAGTTGGTTTTTCCAGGACACGTTCTATCATAGAAGGTGCTTTCTATCAGAACAACGTCATCAAGATCAACACATTAAAGGAAGCTTATGAGCTTGCAAAGAATTCACCGGGTACTATCGTTACGGATATGCCTGTAAAAGACGGCGAACTTTTCGGACTTGAGAAGGATGCGAAGGTTCTTCTTTT
>JAEEGL011170777.1_pt1 | contig 19728 bp, 19 predicted proteins | sample 9134231 | NCBI WGS metagenome assembly JAEEGL01 (sample SAMN16246548, study PRJNA631951) | gut metagenome | biome: gut microbiome; feature: rumen; material: fiber-attached | host: Bos | place: Iran: Karaj | collected 2018-10 | reverse complement strand
TACTTTCAACAAAATCATCAGGAAAATAAGCGGTATTAGTTGGCATATTATTAACTATTTTTTCATAATTATCTTTGAAATTATCCTTATCTAGTAATAACCATGATCCTTTTAATGAAATATCTCTATCTAATACATTTGATAATACTTCAGAATAATCATCTTCATCTTCTGGTGTTTCAAATTGATAATGTGGTAAATCTTTAGCAAAATAATTATTAACATATTTAATAATATTATATGTTGCATTTAACAAATTAAAACTTTCATTAACTGTTGATATATCACGATTTTTAGCTGCATAGATTCTTTCAACATCATCTTTGATATTTTGTGGTACACGTTCATCACCTATAAAATATTCTTTAGCAGTTTTTCTATTTGCAGGTCCACCATTATTTATATAATAATAGTGAAGTAATGGTGTTAATCCAAAATATATTGATATTTCACGAATTGCTGGTGCGCATTCTGGAACATTTGGATTTAAGATTGGTAATAGACGATAGAAATTTTCTTCTAACCATCCCATTCCACCCGCATTGGATAAAAATTCTTCATTAGTAATAACATGTGGTGGTAATGGTAAATTACCAACTAATACTTCTGAACAAGTGAACATATTAGCAGCTAAAATATAGTTAGGTCCAATTCTTTTTTGATAATCAAAACTATTTAATACTGTTCCATGCATTCCAATGTTAATCTTTTTTCTAGGTACCATCTTCCATGGTTTATCTGAAACTGAATAATCAATAGCCACATCTTCACTTTCAAGTTCTCTTGCACATTCATCAAAAGCACCTTTAATAAGTTCCAAATCTTCTTTGGTTAATAGTTCCTTATCATAATAAAAGTGAATATCAAAGTCTTGATAACTACTATCTGGCACATTATCATTATTTGCAATACTTCCAGTACAGAAAACCGCTTTTAATGATGGATCCTTTTGCATAATCATTTCGCCTTGTTTTTTAAAGCATTCTTTTAATTTTTTAATTTTTTCATTCATAATATTCCTCCAAAACCCTCGTAGTATCTTTACTAATAACCCCTTATTCTTTTATAATTTAATTTCTAAACCATCATATGCAATATGATAACCTAATTTCACCGCCCTTTTTTCTGCTTTTTCATGATAAGGCATACCATCATGTGATATATGTGTTGCATATATAATTGTTTTATCATCAATACAGCCAATACTTTTTAAAGCATTTATTTGTTCAATAAATAGTTTTTCATTTAAATGTGAATATGAATAATCAACATCACCAAAAGTATGATCCATAATTATTAAATCTAGTTTAGTTCCTTTTAATTCTTCTAAAGCTGTTTTAGTTAATACTGGTGTATCAGTTGCATAAAATAGATTCTTATTTTTTTCACATATTAAATATAATAATGAACCATTCTTAGTATCATGAGTAGAATCAATAGCTTTAACTTTATATTTTCCAATTTCAAATGATTCTCCATGATTAATAGAATTACTATGTAAATTTAAAGTATTAGAACCATCTTCACTTATTAAATCAGCTTTTTCATATTCATTAACTCTTTTACTCATTATTTTTAAGCAAGTAGGATGAGCAAATATTTCTAATTTAGGATGATTCTTCATTGCCATATAAGGAATTCTAGCACATAGTAAACCCTGATCATAATGATCTGTATGAATATGTGTTTGTAATAAATATTTTACTTTACTCATATCCTTTTTGTACATCATCATTGCAGTTTGACTATCAGACCCTAAATCGATTAGTAAATCATCATTAATTAAGATTGAAGCTCTCTTTCTTAAACTTTTTCCACCATGAATTCTTGCATCATGACAATTTTTGCAATTACAAAAAACTAATGGGTATCCAATTGCCCCTGTACCAAGCATCGTTATCTTCATAATTATCCCCTCTTTGATGGTTATTATACCATATATTAAATAAAAACAATACTATTTTATAAAAAAGATTAATCCTTTAGATTAATCTTAATTTTTAATTATTTATATTCTTAATTCCTACTTCCGGTATCATTACATCACTTGGTGTATCAATAATAAATTTTATTAGTCTTGCTACTTCTTTAGTATCAACACCATTATTCATATTCTTTTCAATATTTAATTTCTTAAACATATCCGTTTTCATCATACCTGGCATAACATTGGAAACTCTTATTCCATATTTAGCAACTTCATCTTGAAGAGACTTACAAAAGCCTGTTACACCCCATTTAGTTGCATTATATACAACTCTTTCTGCTTTATGATTTATTCCTGCTTGAGAATTAATATTAATAATTAATCCATCTTTATTTTTCTTCATATAAGGAATAACAGCTTTAGAACAATTAATAACACCTAGTAAGTTTACATCAACAACGGAATGAATTCTTTCACTATCATTAGAATCCAATTCCTCTTGAATCCATAATCCAGCATTATTAATTAAAACATCTATTTTTTCATATTCATTTATTATTTCTTTAATTGTTAATTCAACTTTGGAATAATCTTTGACATTGCAAACTTTATAATTACAATTATTTTCACTGGCAACATCCTTTAACCTATCTTCATTTGTAGCAAGAATAATTACTTTGTTATCACTTGATAAAGAAGAAGCAAGTGTTTTTCCAAGTCCATCACTACCTCCTGTTATTACTATTACTTTATTCATATTACGACCTCCGTTTAAATTATAACATAAAAAAGACTAGATTTATCTAGTCAATTTTTTAACAAGCACTTATTAAATACTCGAACTATTTTTTTTGCGAATATCTTTTAGGAAATGCTCTTGCTATTTTTTCTCGCATTTCTATTAACATTGTTGCATCAAAAGTAACATAATCATTATGTGATCCGTAACCCCCACTATCAACGCTATCTTCACGTACCTGAATACCATTTTCAGCTAAAAATTCATTAACTAATTTTAAATCAAAGTCATCATTTTTCTTAAAATCAGGTTCTCCAGCACGTTTTTTCCAATCAGTATCATCACTATAATCTAATGCTATTTCCCCTTCCGCTTTCTTTTTATTTATCAAAGCAGTTACTCTTTTTGGATTTCCAAATTTTTTAATAATATCAAGGCTTCTCAAATCACTTGAAAATTCTTCATTATAAAAATCATAACAAGTAAAACAAGATAAAACTAATTGCATATATAAGTCCGCATAAACTTTATTATTTTCTACCTTTTTTGCATATTCCTTTTCTTTTTTTATAGCTTCTCCTACACTTACATTGATTGCTTCCATCAATCTATCCTTAAATTCGTTTGTCATATTACTTTATCCCCCTTCAGTAATGAAACATATTATAACATTTTTTAATAAAAATAGCAAATGTTAAAAAAACTAGATTTCTCTAGTCTTTTTTTACTTAATATAATTAGTAATTATATACCCAATATAATGTGCCATATATATTCATAAAAAAGCAAAATGCTATTCCGACAATAGTTAACCAATTTAATTTTTTCTTTCCAAGTCCAATACACATTAATAACCATAGATATGGTGTAAAATCAAGAGAATATCTCATTCCAAATTGGGCCTGACCATTTCCATAATTTAGTAAGAATGGAATTGCAGTTAATATTGTAGTAATCCATAACACGATAACACTATCATCTTTTCTTTTGGCCTTAACTGCTGCGAATAACATTGGTGAAGTAAATGTTAGTGCTACACCACTTATTTCAGGTATAATATATGGAAATTTCCATGAAAAACTTGGTGCCATCATAAAAATAGAATACAAATTATACTTTATATACTTTAATTGTAATGGTCCTCCATACTCCCCAATATATTCTTTTAATAGTTGTTTTTGCTCGGCAATAGGAGTATTCTGTAATAAATTATATGCATCACGATAATTATCTTTTAAATAAGTTAAATTATATCCTTGATCCATAATGGTACCAAATCTAACATAATTGTATATCATATAAATACTGCCAAAAATTGCTGCTCCTCCTGCAAAGAATAGATATGGTTTTACATTAAATCTATATGTTTTGTAAATGTGATAAATCAAAAATACACATCCTAAAAGTGCAGAGAGTCTACAATTAACTGCTAATCCAAAAAATAAACCTGATAAGAAAAGATATAAATTATTTTTTTTATTTTGTTTTTTATCAACTTTAAACATCATATACCATGATAATAGTAGAAAAAACATTGTTGAAACATGTCCTAAAAACCATGAACTACCAATTGATGCGCAAAAAAAGTGAACTGTACCTACTGTAAGCATCAAAGCTAATAAAACACGATCAATAGTTCTTTTCCCAATCTTTTTCTGTTCCAAAATAAGATAAGCCAATGATGAATTTAATGCTCCTAATCCCATCGCTAAATATAAACAATTAAATTTAGTAATTCCAAATATGAAAACAAATGGAATTGAAATCCAAGCTACACCAGGAGCAAAATGCACATATTTATATCCCATAAAAGCAATTGATTCAAGATAATCTGGAATATTTGGAACATCTATATGACCATTTAATATTGAATTAGCCAAATATGAATAATTATTATATGCATTAAATTTATGTTTAGAACATATCATAAACAACATAAGTGAAACAAAAAACAAAATACATGCTACAGTCTTTTTATCAAAATTTTTAATTCTATTATAAATTTTGTTCTTTAAACTCATTTGAGATAACCTCCATAAATAAACATTTTTTACACAAATAATATACGTTTTACAAATTATTCATAAATAATCATTTTAAAATTATTTTGTTGTTTCTTCATGATATTCTTTTTCCGTATTAACTTTCCATATATTATCTTTACTCTTAATATTATTCAAAATATTATTAACTGTCTCAAAAGCAGTCATCATTGAATGGTCCATATTATTATAGCGATGTTGTCCATTTCTTCCAATACAATATAGATTATCAAATTTATTTAAATATGCAATTACTTTATCTATTTCATAGTATGTATCAAAATATGAAGGATAAGCCTTCTTTATTTTTTCCACATGATAATCTTTAACTTGTTTTTTATCAATCAATCCTATTTTTTCTAGTTCACTAGTAGCAAATGTACTAAATTCTTCTTTGGACATATTCCATAACATATCCCCTTCTTGACAAGTATATTCAGCTCCAATCCAAACTTCTTTTTTAGGATTTTTTAATAAATATGGTGACCAATTATTAAATATTTGTAATCTAAGTAATTTAACACTTTCATCTTGAACATATATCCAACAATCTGGAACAACATTACCCAATGTTTTTATTTTGGTTTTATTTTCAATTTTTAATTTCGGAACTAAACATCCAATGGTAATAAAATCACGATATGGTAAGCCATTAGCAATTCTTTTAATTTCTTTGTTAATATTTTTATTTCCTTCTAAATTATTTATTAAATCTTTTATTGGCATTGATGAAATAAAGATATCAGCTTTATATTCTTTACCATTACTACTAACTGAAACAATCTTTTGATCATTAAACTTAATATTATTAACTGGTGAATTCATAATAATACTTCCACCCATTTTTTTAATATTATTAGCTACTTCTTCCCATAATTGACCTGGACCATATTTAGGGTAATAGTATTCATCAATTAAAGATGTTTCAATTTTTTTCTTTTTAATATGAAAAATCTTCATAAACATATCTTTAAGAACTACGGTAATAGATAATCCTTTAACTCTTTGACTTCCCCAATCTGCACTAATATCTTGTGGATGACGTCCCCATAGTTTCTTAGTATAATTTTCAAAAAACATTGAATACAATTTTTTTCCAAAACGATTGATATAGAAATTCTCTAATGAATCTTCTTTTTTCTTAAATAATCGTGATTTAATATAACTAAATCCACTGGTTATTGTTCTTATTAAACCCATATTTTTAAATGTTTGCCATTTTAAACTAATTGGATAATCAAAGAAATGTTTTAAGTAGTAAATTCTAGATATTCTATTTCTTACTAACATTACTTTATCTTCTTTATCTGGATTTGGACCACCTTCTACTATTTTTGTAGTACGATTAGTCTCTTTATAATCAAATGGTATACTTCCTTCAATAGGCATAATATTTTTCCAAAAATTCATTACATTTTCATCTTTTGAAAAAAATCTATGACCACCAATATCCATTCGATATTCTTTATATTTAACGGTTTTTGATATTCCACCAACATCTTTACTTTCCTCAAGAATTGTTACATGATAGTTTTTACTTTTTTTTAATAGTTCATATCCAGCTGTAAGACCAGCTGGTCCTGCGCCAATAATAATTACTTCTTGCTTTTTCATAATTACTCCTTATTTGTAATATAATAAACTAATTTTCTAGCACCAAAATTCCAAATAAATGTTATTCCTGTAGTGATAATTTTAGATAACATATAATATAGTCCTATTTTGCTTGTGAATAACCAAAGAAAAAAAGTATCAATACCTAACCCTATAACTCCAATTACCGCATATATTATAAATTCTAGTATCTTGTTTAATTTACTTTCCTTAAATACATATTTTTTACTTAATACATAATTAGTAATAAGACCTAGAATAAAAGCTACAATATTTGATATTAAATAATTAATATGAAATAAATCAGTAAGTACATAAAGCATTCCAATATTAACTATTGCAGCAACAATTGCTACTCCAAAATATTTGAATAAATCTATAATTAATTTTTTCATTACACATTACCTTTTATGTATAAATTATACCATAGTTAATTATAAAATAATAATAATTTTACAATATAAAATATTAATCATAATATTTATAATTGTCTTACTCTATAAAAATTATAACAAAAAAGACTAGTTTTACCTAGCCTTTTATTATTCATATTTTAAAAAGAACGTCTTATACTTTTACGATAACTATTCTTATCAAACATTTCACTAAATTCGTTTATCATTTCACGATTTTTAGAAGTAAATTCTCCACTAACAAATTGAATATTTTCAAAGTCAGTTTCTACTCCTTCTACATTCAAATTACCATATATATGTGTTAATGAATTATATGTAGATAATTGTTCTGCAGAAACATGTATACTTCCAATCACACACATTAATTTATTAAATGTTAAATTATTGTAAGTATCACATTTACGTCTTGCATATAAAGGTAAAAAGTCTCCTAAAATAACTACTGGTTCACTAAATACTATTCCTTTGTTAAGATCTCTTTCAGTAACTACTTCTGATAAATAACAATTAAAATATTCAGCTATCAATCGCTTAAAATAATTTTTTGATTTTTCAATTTCATCATCTAGAGTCATTTTTAATCTACTATATCCAGCAAGATAAGTATATTTAGAATCATCCATAGCTCCATAATCATAAAAGAATTGTTCTAAATCCTTAGAGTCAAAACTTCTATTTTTTATAGCTTCAATATATGACTTTAATCTTTCATTTAATTCTCTTTCATCAGTTGGATTTTGTCTTATATATTTTTCTGTTTCTAATAGCTTATCAAAATCATTAATTTTTAAACTATATTTGTTTATTTCGTCTCTATTTTCATATACTACTATTATTTTAACATTCCCTCTAAATTCATTGCCCTCGTATTTTGCTCTTATAGATTCCCATAATTTATAAACTTTTTCTGAATTAGAAACACATAAATAATAGTTTTCATATGGCTTTTTGTGTGCTAGTTCTAAAACTTTTTGGTAAGAGTCTTCTAGATTATTGCTATCACAAATAATTACATTATCACCCATTACTCCTTCAATATTACCAAAAACATAATCTTTACCTTTTGAAGAATAAAAGTCTAAAGAACTAGTTCCTCCCATACTTACATATTTCATTTCATCCAAAGTTAAATTAGAATAATCTTGATTTAACCAATTCATATAATCACCTCATTTTAATCTTTCTTTATAAACCAACAAAGACAGTTCTTTATTGTATATTATTTTTTTTAAAAAAGCAAGAGAACATTTTTGTGCTAATAAAAGACTAGATTTCTCTAGTCAATTATTTTATATGAATTAGTATCATTATATAAAATACCTTCTTGAATATCTTTTAACATAGTTTTTGTATATGGAATAGTGTTTTCTGGAATGTTATTAATATTTGCCCATAATAAACCTTTACATTTTTCTGGTTCATTAATAGTTGGAATACCTATATAATTTTTAGTTGTAAAGACAACTTGAACATAATCATCTTTATAGTGGTGATATAAAATTAAAAACTCTAAATCTTTTTCATCAATAGTTATTCCAAGTTCTTCCTTTGCTTCTCTTATGATTCCTTCTTTAAATGATTCCCCTTTTTCAATATGACCACTACTTGAAAAATCATACATATTATCCATATAACCAGTATTTTGTCTTAATTGCAGCAATACTTCTTTTTCGTCATTTTCATTTATTCTAGTCAACACTAAGCTAACTGCTAATTTACTACTATATCTTTCCTTCATACGATACACCTCGTTCTAATTATATCAAAAAAGACTAGATTTCTCTAGTCTAGTTTATTATTTATTATCTTCATCACTTTGACTTTACTTTAATAATATACCACCATTAACATTAACATTTTCACCATTTATATAATCTGCTTTATCACTCAACAAGAATAATACTAAATTTGCAGTATCTTCAGTTTTACCAAGACGCTTACTTGGATTCTTTAAAGCAGTTGCTTGTATTTCTTCTTCAGAATAACTTTGTTTTGATAAAGGAGTAATGGTCAATGAAGGAGATACAGTATTAACTTTTATATTATACTTAGCAAGTTCTAATGCACAACATTTTGTTAACATTATTGTAGCTGCTTCACATGTACAATAAGCAACGGAATCTTCCATTGGTCTAGTTCCTAGTCTTGATGCAATATTAACAACTCTAGGCATTGTTGATTTTTTCATTAGTGGAATAGCATTTTTTATACATTGCCATCTAGCCACAACATTTACATCTAATTCATGTCTATATTCATCTATCGTTAGATCTTCAATAGAAAGAACTTTATCATATGCTGCACAATTAACTAATCCGTCTAATTTATCATATTTATCATGTATTTGATTAAACATTTCATCCACATCTTTTTCATTTGATAAATCACACTTAACTAATAAAATATTATCTTTGTAATCTGATAATTCTTCCATTGTCTCTACTGCCATTTTTTCATTATGACCATATGTAATAATTACTATAGCATGTGCTTCTAATAATTGTTTTGCAATTTGTCTTCCTATTCCAGAGGTTGAGCCAGTAACTAGTATTATTTTCCCTTTAAAATCAATATTCATCTTTATCACCTAAAAGCATTATATCATAAAAAAGCTGGTTTTACCCAGACTTTGAAGTTTTTACTATTCAAAACATTTATTTTCTATTAAATTTCAATACTTGACTTAATTTTTTTCCTTCATTACAGATTTCATAAGCCGCACACTTACTATCATCATGATAAAAATCATCATAAAGCATAATTTTACCATCAGTAAATATTCCTATTTCACACCCTGATCCTGTTAAAAATACACAAGGATATACTTTATTATCTGGTGATAAATATACTCTATTGGTGCCACAATTACAACTAAAATTATTCTTTAAAGATTCTTCATCTTTACCAAAAGTACCACTTCTCTCAATTATAAAATCCTCTTTATTATAAATAGATCGTACATAACGAAGATAATTAAAAAACTCTTTTATTTGTTCTTCTGATAAAAACAAATGATTATCTAAATTAACACCATTTCCTTGTCTTATTAAATTAGTAAACATTATTCCTCGTGCTCCCATATCATATGCTTCTTGACACATTGGAACAACCAATTGATAATTTAACGAACTAATGGTTGTTAAAAAGCGAAATTCTAAACCATTTTCTTTAATGACTTCGATTATTTTTTTTATTTGATTTGTTTTTACTTTGGAGATATCGTCATGCATGCCAAAATGATAAGATATTGATACTGATTTAATGTTATTTTCTTTTAATGAAGCCATTACATCTGGATTTAATAAGGCTAATCCATTTGTCATTACCCATGTTTGACCAAGTTCTTTATATGCTTTTAAATAACCGGGATTAGTTAATACCTCCGCACCATTCATTAATACTTTGTATTTATTTTTTAATAATTTAACTATTTCCAATAGTTCATTTGGATCTCGTTCACCACTATAACGAACTAAACAATGATCACATTTGATATTACATTTTGAAGTACATAATATTTTAACAATCTCTCCAGTATATTCTTTCACTAAAACTCCCCCAAAAACATTTATATTGTACCATTTTAATAAAATAAATCAATATTTTTATAATTCATCTGGTAAAGATAAATATTCAATACAATGCCCCTCAATATTTAATTCTTTTGCATATTCATCTTTCGTTGGACTAAAACTATCTTTCCCAATGTATTTAATTCCATTATATACTGTATCTAAAAAGAATCTTCCTTTAGAATCAATCATCCCAATAGCACATTGTGAAAAGTTATTTGATTTTGATTCTAGAGTTATTTTTATTTTATCAGAATATTGGACTTTTAATCTTTGATATATATTTTCCATTTCTTGTTTATCAACTTTTATATCATCATAATATTCTTTACATTTATCACAATAATTAACACTATATAAATGCCACACTTTTATTTTCTTTTTGATAAGATACTTAGCTAGATCATCAAGATAGTCTTTATTCAAACTAGTAATAACTGTATGAATTAATGGATATATATTTTGTTTAATTAAAATATCAATATTTTTATCAATCTTTTCAAAAGTAGAAATACTTTTTATTTTTGAAGGACGAACCTTTTTATTAATTTCTTCATCAACACTATCAATAGATATTCTGACTAAAACATTAGCTTTCTTTAAAGTATTAGATATTTTTGAAAATACATCTGTCGTTGCATTTGTATCAATAACTATTGCACATTTAGATGAAAGCTTTTCAATAATTTTTTCTAAGTATGGATTAAGTGTTGGTTCTCCACCTGTTAATCCAATATTTAAAACATGCAAATTATTAATAGCTTCAATAGTTTTATAAATATTTTCATTACTCTTTTCAATATCGAACTTATCACTAGCATAACAATAGATACAATCTAAATTACATTTGTTTTCAATAAGCCAATTTAAACGAAAGGGATATGAAAAATCAATATTTCTACTAATCAAATTTTGATTATCATTTAAGAATGTTAATAGCTCTTCTTTAGTTTTATTTTTTATACTATCATAACTAATACCTTCATAGAAAGTATACTTATCATCATTAATATCATATACAGTGATACCATTTTTTTCTTCTCTTATAAATAATTGGTTATCAAAATTCTTCATAAAACCTCCAACCACTTTTTTTATTATTTTTTTCCATTCCATTCATCAAAAAACTCTTCTAAAAACATTTCCATATAGCGATGTCTATGTTCTGCAATTTCTTTGGCAGTATCAGTATTCATCATATCTTTTAACTTTAATAGTTTTTCATAAAAGTGATTAATCGTACTTCCTTTGTTTTTTCGATATTCTTCTTCATTCATAGTTTCCATATAGTGTTCATTTGGATTCCACATTTCTCTTTCTTTTGCTCCACCGAAAGCAAAGGTTCTTCCAATTCCTATTGCACCAATAGCATCTAATCTATCCGCATCTTGAACAATTCTACCTTCAATAGTCTCTGGAATTTTTGTATCTATCCCTTTAAAAGAAATGGTATTAATAATATCTTTAATCTGATTTATTCTCTCTTCCGGATAATTATTTTCATTTAACCATTTTGTAGCGTTTTCTAATTCATTAGTACTATTAGTTATCTTTGCATCATCAAAATCATGAAGTAAAGCTGCAAGGCAAACAATCTCTATATCACATTTTTCTTTTTTAGCAATTTCCTTGGCAACATTATATACTCTTAAAGTATGCCAAAAGTCATGGCCACTATATTCATTTACAAAAAACTCTTTAGCTTTTTCGATAGTTTTATTAATTAATATTTCATTCATCATTAAATACCTCTATTAGTAATTATACCATAAAAAAGATTAGATTTCTCTAATCTTATCTACCATATTTATACACTTTTCCTTTTTCTTCTTTTACTCCTGCGAAAGCATTAGCTATTGCTTCTACTTTCTTTATATCTTTAGAGTATACAAGTGATGTATTTATATATGAACTTACCATACCAGCATCATCAGGAAAATATATTTGAACTTGTTCACCATCGGCAAAGTCCATCCATTTAGATATTTCAAATATTTGGCTATTAACACCACTATTATAAATAGCATAGTTAAATCTCCATGTAGTATCAAATAATTTAAAATTCCATCCTGAAGGAGGCATTCCAAACATTGGTGTTAAATCAGTAACAACACCATCTTTTCCTCTAAACCATTCAGCATATTTACCTGGATTTGCTGTTTTTAATAAAATAGTATCATAAGCTGATGTTAAAATACAGCTTCCTTCAGGTAACTCTAATTGAAATTGTTCACAATTTGGTGAATCTTCTTTATCAACAGTAACTACTATATGTCTTGTACCATCTGGATTTTCTCTATAATGGGTACTCTTATAACCATTAGTATTATAATAATCTTTCCATCTAGATAATGGTAGAATTGTTACATTACCATTTTCAACATGTAATGCATAATTAAATGCATATTCAAAATCTAGTATTTTCTTATTAAATCCTACTGAATCAAGTAAATTAGTTGCATGTAAATTATGCTTTTCTCCATAATAACGAGCAAATGTATTAACATTTAAATTCGGTGTTCCACCATTTATCATATCTAAGAAAACAGAAGAAGTAAGCATTGTATCACCATCGGGGAATACTATTTGTAATTGTTCTCCTTCATAGTCTTTCCAATTTCTGATATCAAATGTCGCTGCACTATTATCAGTAGAAATAACACCATGTTTAAAACCATAGTCAAGATCAATTATTTGTTTATTAAAGAATCCTTCTGCTAGTGGTTTACCTGTCGTTAAATCAATAACATTATCAGCAATAGCATTTGCAATAGCAAGTGCACCATATTTATCTCTATCATCTAATGATAATTTAGAATCTCTAACTAAAATAGTATCATAAGAAGCAGTTAAGATTGTTGGTCCATCTAATATTTTAAGTTGATATTGTTCTCCCTCATAGTCTTTCCATTGAGCAATTGGAAGAATAATAGCATTATTACCTTTCATAATAATAGCTTTATTATATATATAGTTTAAATCTATTAAATTATAGTTTGTAATTGAATTATTTCTAGCTGGTTTACCAAGAGTAGTAACTTTACCATCATTACCTACATACATCTTGGAAAACTCTTCAGCAGTCATACTGGATTGTCTATCATAGAATAATTTACTATGATAACTTGATAAAAGTACTGCCACATCTTCCTCAGTTACTACTTGTAATTGTTCACCTTCATAATCTCTCCAGTTTTTAGCATTTAATACTAATGCTTTATTACCATTATATACAGCAGCTTTATTAAAATTCCAATGAAAGTCAAATAATTCATAGTTAAATAGATTATTTTTATCATTATAATAATCATGTAATTCACCATTAGGTGATAATTGGTTTTTAGCTAGTTTTCTTACTGAATAAACATTACTATTACCAAAGTATAAATCTGTATCAAATGATGCACTTAATACTACTAAACCATTCGTAAAATTAAGTTGATATTGTTCACCTTCATAGTCTCTCCAATCTTTAATATCCATAATAATAGCAGTATCATCACCAGATATTAAAGCAGCATTTTGACCATACTTAGTGTCAATAATAGCTCTATTACAACTAGATAATATAGGAATTGTAACCAAAGTCAATACCAAAGCACTTATTGTTTTTAACTTATGACCATAATTTTTAGTAATAGAATATTTCTTAGCTTCTTGTAATGAAACATCATTAACTCTTATATTTTTTATTTTCATTTATTCCCTCGCGTTAATGGGCTTTATTATACCACAAAACATAAAAAAAGACAAGTTTTATCTAGTCTAATTTACTATCTTCTCTCTTTTTCTTACTAAAGTCTTCATTCCCCTTTTTGTTTCTTTTGTCTCTTCATAAATATCAAATCCGTATTTTTTTACAGCTTCACTATATACTTTTGCAATAAAAGCTATTCTATAGGCATATTCAGTAACCGGGAATTTAATTTCTATTCCAACTTCTTTCATAGTATTAATAACATCTACACCCATACATTCTAAAAGTCTCGTAGAAATATAATCACTTTTGTTTGGGTTTTCCTTATAGAATTCACAAATAGCATAATCATTTTCTTTAATAGCAATTGGTTGCCATACTCTAATATTTCTAATCTGACCTTCAGCTAGATCTGGTCTATTGTTTCTTCTTTTATCAAAGTACTCTTTTAAATTAAATTTTGTAACTACCGCATACACATCACTAATATCAAATATTTGATCATACATACAAGGAATATTTGGGGGACATGTAGGAAGTTTACCAAAATTAGGACAGCCATTTTTGTGATTCTTGTATGGTTTTATACACATACTTCTTGGTGATAAACATTTATCTAAATCATTACACTCATAACAATTATCCTGCTTGCCACTTTCAAGTATGCATTTTGGATATATAACAATAGGTTTAACTTTTAATATTTCTTTTTCCATAAAAACCCTCTGCGTTAGATATTATAACACAAAAAAAGACTAGTTACACTTAGTCTTTATATTTTCTTTTGAAATCTTTTTTCAAACGTTTACATTCATCTTCTATATTATTTCTTAAAAGCCATTCCTCAATACTTATTTGATGATAATCATTAATTAATATATTGTGAACTTCCCTAAAAAAGTTAGCTAATCTTTCCTTAGTATCTTTTTCTTTCTGATCAATTTTACTTCTTCCATCAAAAACTATATTTTTAATGAAAACATGAAACCTTTCAGTCATATGTCTATTCTTTGTAAATTCATTTTTAAAATCAATATACACTTTATCTTTTTCTCTACGTATTAACATATATTTTTTATTATTTTCTCTAGTATCATCATCATCAATAAGTAATTCATCATCATATTTTAATAGATGAAATAATGGAAAATATAATGGGTGACTCATTTCAAATTCAAATGATATATTTTTAACTTTATCTTCATTAGGAACCCAACCATTAAATCCGTAATCATCCCATTGAGATAAATCATAGGTTTTTATTAATTCACCATTTTCTATAAAGCCCTCAGATATAGTATATGTTGGTTTTACATATCCTTTAGATACCCTATAAATTAATATTCTATTTTCATTTATTTGAATTCTTTTTTCTAAGTTTTCCATAAAATGCAAACTCCCTAAAGCAATTATATCACAAAAAAAGACTAGTTTTACCTAGCCTTACATTTTTCTATTTTTCTCATATGCTTCTGTCAATTCGTCATGTACACTTTGTAAATAATAAGCTGTTCCCTTTGAAAAATTATATCGTTCTGTCTTTGGTCCTACAGGATACACCGTTGTTAAATCAACATAATAAGGAATTGATCTTATTCCTATACCACTATCATTACCATATTCTTCTTCAAAATCTTCTTCACTAATTACAGTATCTTCTATAGGAGCAGTATACCATAGACTTTCATCAAGCATAACAGCCTTTTTCAATGTATCAACATTGCATGATCTTATTCCCAAATTATATGCTGCTTTTTTAAAGGCATCAAATATATAAAATAAAATATATTTGTCGGAACTATCTCTTCTTTTTGCACTTAAATAAAATCTATATGAGCGCCTTAAAATATCGACAAAATAATCGTATTGAAAATCCTTAATGATGGTATGTGCACTTACTACAACATCTTCAAAATATGAATTCATATCATTATTCACAGCTTTTTTAAGCATCCTACCAAGCGGATTTAATAATATTTGAACATTAGACATCACATTTTCTTCTTTTATATCTGAACGACATTTCTCAATAAAACTCATTAAATTCATTAATGTAGAACAGTAATTATTCTTAAAATCCATAATAGTTTCACGCTTATCATCTTTGATAATTGGTATATCACTATCTACAATTGCCAAATCCTTTAGTGTTTCAATAACATATTCCTCCATTACAACACCTCCATCGTTAATTACAGAATCGTTTATAAATAAATCTTCCGGTTTTTGAATAGCAAGTACTCTTGCGTTATTTTTTTTAATCTCTTCCATGTAAAAATCTATAAATCTTTTAGGTATAGTCCAAATGATTTTATGTTCTCTCTCAAACACTTCATCATAATTTCCAATACCAAGTACCACAAGTTCTTCTCCTTTTGGAATACTAGGATGTCTTTGACCATACTCGCCACCATAATTTCTTCTATCAAAATAAAATTCTTTTAACATAATTTTCTTTAATTCATTATTATCATCAAGTGTGCTTAAATAATCTAAATCACAGATTAAACTTCTTATTTCAAAAGGTTCCCCTTCACCAGAACAAAAGCCTAGTTTATGTTTTTTACCATACCATTCTAAATCCTGATAAATATCACTTTCCGTTGTAACACTCATTAATCCCTTTACTATAATTACATTACTATTAAACGGATCAGTGTTCCACCTTTCAGTATTGGTTCTATGTGAATAATATGTCCACCCTGCTGGAATAATTATACTATTACTTTCCAATTATATCACCAATTATAATTATAAAAAAAATGAATAGAATTATCAAGTAATTAGTCATTTTTTCTTCCTTTCAAGGCTTGTTCGTCGTAAAAGTTTGAATCAGTTTAGACAAAAATATAGTATTTATCTTATATTAAGTTTATATAATCTATTATTTTCATCTAAATTTTCAATAAGTTCCCATCCATATTGTTCATATAGATTGATGTGCGATGTATATAAATATATCGTATTAAACGATAAATTGTTTTTAATTTGATTTTTAATACTGCTAATTAATATTTTTCCATATCCCTTTTTTCTATACTCTTTATCTATATAAATATTAGCTATCCAAGGATATACATCCGGTCTTATGAATAAATCTCTATATGTAATTTGAAACATACCTATAGCTTTATCATTTAAATACATTATATATGTTTGTGGCAATTTATCCTTATTATAACTATTCTTCATATAAGTATAAACATCTTCATATTTATAACCATTTTCTATTCCCCACCATTCGTACATCCATTTAGTAGTAGTATTTAATAACTCCTCTGAGGGACTTGTTATTTTTCTTATTTTTATATTATCCATAAACCACATCCATATAAAATTATACAAAAAAAGACTAGATATTTCTAGTCTAATTCACTATCTATTTTTAGATGCTAATTTAAATGGATCAGATGATGGGACGCTAAATATAGCATCAGAAATATTTTCATCACTAAATACATATCCTGAGTTTGGTATAAAAACAAAACTATAATTACCTTGTGTATATCCTGCTAATTGTAGATACGGTATAATCCAACCGCCTTTTGCTAAAAATTGTCTTCCTTCGGTTGTAGTAAATCTAATAAATGAATCATCTGTAAATAAATTTTCATTAATTTGTTGATAAGTTCTAACTGAATAGTTATAATCACCTGGTTTATAAAAATCTATTTTAACAGACAAAGAAAAGCCAAATTTAGTAGGCATTTCGTATTTAATACCTGTTTTAGGTATTTCAACACAATATTTTAATACTTCATCATTTATATCTTTTACAACTACATCTCTAAATAACTCATTATCAAACATAATATCCCCTCTCATTTGATATATTATATATTATTTTCTAATTATTTACAAGTATATTTTATTACATAAAAAAGACTAGATTTCTCTAGTCTAATATCTTATTATTCTGCTTTCTTAGCTTTGATTGCGGCCCCAACTTTTGCAATAATTGGAATTGTATAGACTAAAATGACTATTTTATTTTCTATATTTTTTTATCTTTCTTTAATCTTTCGATGTATTCCCTTTGTGTTTTTATAAAGTTTTCTTTATTAGATAGTAATTTTCTTATATCTATTAAAAACTTTTCGTATGAGCTATCTTTAAAATAAAATTTAGCATATCCATTTTCACCAAACTTTTTAACTAACACATCATAAGCTCTTAAAAACAAATCTTCATCTGACGCATTAGGAGCTAATTTTTTTCCATAAGTATATGTTCTTCTTAAACAATCTTCCACTGTATTATTTCGATCTGCTGATGAGACTATTCTACCATATATTGTTCTCGGATCATCTTTTGCAGATGCTCTGTGATCTTCAATTGCCTCTTTTATTATCTTTCGTTGTTCATCAGTAAAAAAGATTTTCAAATTATCATCTTTAAACATTATATCTGAAGATATAATTTCATGAGTTTTGGAATCAATATGATGTCCTATATCGTGATAAGCAGCAATCACATATACCATATCTAAATTAACATCTAATTTATTTTCATTAACTAGTTCAAAACTTCTATCTATTACATATTGAATATGTCCTAATGCATGAGCTTCCTCATTTTTACTATATTCTGGGAATACTTTTTCTTCAATATATTTCTTTAATTCTTCATTTATATTCATTATTAATCCTTCACTTTTTTTCAAAACATAAACTAACCATTCAATACCATTTTCGTCGATAATTTTTTTAAAATCTTTTATTCTAAATCTTGTTTTATTAACTATTTTGTCGAATTGCTCTTTTGAATAATAATTAAAGTATCTATCGACACCTAAGTGATACTCACCAGGAAAATCTACCCATTCGTTATCTATCTTTTTACAATCTCTACTTATAATACTTAATATTAATAATCCATTATTTTCAAGGGCATCAAAACTTCTATTTAAAGCATTTATTGAGTCTTCTTTAGTAAAATGGACAAATACTTTCCAGCAAAAAATAACACTATATTTACCTACAAAATCATCTCTTAGAAGATTAAATCGAATAGGATTTAATCCATTATTATTTATTGCTTTTAAAAAATCATCAGCAATATCACTAGCAGTAACATCATACCCTAATTTTTGAATATATTTTGCATTTTCTCCATCCGCTGAACCAACTTCTAGAACCTTACTACCCACAGGTACATCTTTAAAAGTCTCTTTTATAAACTTTTGAAATTCTTTTTTATTTTTCTCTATACTTTTTTTATATGTAGAAGCGACTATTTTAGAATTATTCAAGTAATTCTTTGCTGCTTTTTGATATGCTTCCAATGTTTTATCATTTTGAACACTCATTATTAATCTCCATTGATATAATTATATCACAAAAAAGACTAGACAATTCTAGTCTTTAGTCATATTTTACTCTTGATTTCCTAATTTAGTTTCAGCTTGTACAACTGCTCCATTCGGGATGCAAAACCTTATTTTTAACTAAATTGCTTATCTAAAATCATTATACCACATATTTAGCAAATCGTAATATCTTATTCTTCCGTTTGTTTTAATTTTTCAAATTCATTTCTCTCATCGATAACATTAATTGAATTTATATTAATTTCTTTATCTTTATATTTATTTTCCTTTTTATAAACATAAGCAGATTTTGATTCATCTTTAGAATGGCTAAACTTAATAAGATATAAAATATCGGGATTAGAAGGATTATCATTTACACTTTCTACATTAGTTGTTTTTTCACTAAAGAT
>JAEEGL011104186.1_pt1 | contig 19728 bp, 20 predicted proteins | sample 9134231 | NCBI WGS metagenome assembly JAEEGL01 (sample SAMN16246548, study PRJNA631951) | gut metagenome | biome: gut microbiome; feature: rumen; material: fiber-attached | host: Bos | place: Iran: Karaj | collected 2018-10 | reverse complement strand
TAAAATGGTAAAATAAGTAAAGCTGTTAGAAATACAATATCTGGGAGACCGAAAATGAAGATACTTCTCAAAATAATAATCGTAATTTTAATAATAGTAATATTAATTCTGGTGGCCACATTACTGTTTTTAAGGTTCTGGCCATCCGTTGGCGCTACGCCGGACAAGGCTCATCAAAGGGAGTATGCTAAGAGTGATTTATTTTACGACAAGCAATTTCACAATGAAAATGAAATCCAGTTAATGGCAGGCAAGCAGGATGAGGCAAGTGATAGAAGGTTTCCTTCTGAGATGATAAAGGCTGAAACGCCTACATTTTCAGAGCATGGCAACAAAGGTGAGATAACCTTTACCTGGCTGGGGCATTCATCCTCATTACTTCAACTGGGGGATAAAAATGTGCTGATAGATCCGGTGCTTGATAAGTACTCAAGCCCTGTGACATTCACAGGAGTTAAGCGATATTCACAGTGCCCTGTTACAGTAGAAACACTGCCTGAGATAGATGTGCTTTTTATTTCCCATGACCATTACGACCATTTGGAATACCAGACCATAAAGGGAATCGACGCAAAGACAGGTCATTATATTGTTCCTCTTGGTGTTGATGTCATCCTGGAAAGCTATGGAGTGGCAAAGGAAAAAATCACGGCCCTGAATTGGTGGGAGGACGTGACAATTGACAATGTTAACTACACCCTTACGCCGGGGCAGCACTTTACCGGGCGAGATCCCTTTAGGCGAAACAGGACTCTTTGGGGTGGGCTATATATGAATGACGGTAGCCACAAGGTATATTACACCGGCGATACCGGCTATTACGATGTTTTTGAGAGAGTATATGAAAAATTGGGAAGTGTGGACTTGATGATTGCAGAAAACGGTCAGTATGATAGCGCCTGGCCTTCAGTTCACATGCTGCCAGAGCAAACTGTGCAGGCTGCCAGGGATGTACATGCCGACTGGCTGGTGCCAGTACACTGGGGCACTTTTTGCCTGTGCAACCATTCCTGGGACGAGCCGGTGATTCGCTCTACTGCTGAGGCTAAAGCTCAGGGCCAAAACATTGCAACACCAAGAATTGGACAGACAGTAAATTATAATGATATAGAAAGCTATAATGAACGTTGGTGGGAGAGTATTGACTAGAAAGATAGTATATAAGTTCGTTAAAAAAGTGTTCGCGTGCCAAAGTATTTAATAGGCTTGAATTAACGAATGAAAGTATTATAATAAGATTGTACGCAATTAAATGTAGTAAAACATAACAAGAGCGTTAGTGAGACTTTGTTTTGACGATGAAAAAGGAGGAAGACTATGGCAACACTTGTAACATATTTTAGTGCAGAGGGTACAACAGCTAGAGTAGCAAAGGAATTTGCCGAAAAAATCGGAGCAGATGTTTTTGAGATTGTTCCGGTAGAACCATATACGGCAGCTGATATTAAGTGGACAAATCCACTGGCACGCTGCAATCGAGAACAGATAGGTGGTAAGGATGTTCCTGTAAAGGGCACGATTCAGGATTTTGACAAGTACGATACGGTATATATTGGATTTCCTATCTGGTACGGACAGGCTCCAAGAGTTGTTCATACTTTTGGAAAGAGTTATGACTGGAATGGCAAGGTGGTTCATGCTTTTGCAACTTCAGGTGGTAGCGGTATCGGTAAAACAGCGAAGAAGTTAGCACCATCACTTTCGGGAGCTATTTCCGTTGATGCGAAACTTGTACATGATGCATCTGAGCTATAGTTATTTAGGAGGAAAGCAAAAACGAATGAAACATTAATGTTTACTACTGTAGCTAAGGCGAGTTTAAATCCTCTCTACAAGTTGTTGTGGAGGGGATTTTATTATTGATAAATTCTGTCGAATCCATGCATATCAGGCATCCAAAAGAGGAGGTTATTTGCATTGAGAATCAGTAATCTCTGATAGGGTGGATTATATGAGCAAAAGGTGTTACAGGTCATTTTACAACAATTAAAGTTGGCGGGTTTTTTTCGCATTTTCAAGATAATTATTGTTTTTATACCTGATTTATTTATAATGGGGATAGAGCGCATAAATACAGTAAATTCGGGCATGTCAAAAGATTTTGACATAGTAAAAATACCCAAATGTAAAAGTGTTTTGATGGCGCAAAAATCAATATCTCGTTATTCTGAGGTGGAAAGAGAGACAAGGACATGGAACTTGGAAACAGAATTAAAGAATTACGGAGTGCAAACAACATCAATCAGGATGATTTGGCTGAGAAGCTATTTGTTTCAAGACAGACCATATCAAACTGGGAGAATGACAAAAGTTATCCGGATATTCATAGTGTTGTGTTGCTAAGTGAAATCTTCAATGTCTCAATAGACCAACTATTGAAAGGAGATGTTGAGCGGATGGAACAAATCGTTACTGAGCAAACCCAAGTTGATATCAGTAAGATGAACACATACTCCAAGGCTCTACTGATATTGATGGCGACCTTGGTGATTTCAATGCCAATTATGGTGTGCTTCATCGGAATGTGGTTTCTGGCACCTTCAGCGGTATTGATTGCAGTTGTTCTTTTCTTTTCAAATAAAATTGAGAAGACAAAAAAAGAGTACGATGTTCAAACGTACAAGGAAATCATCGCGTTTACAAAGGGCGAAACGTTGACTCAAACCGAGAAAATCCAAGAAGTAGCCAAGCGACCCTATCAGAAAGTTATTGTGTTTGTGGTGAGTACGGTACTAGGCTTGGCAGTGGGTCTTGGACTTACATATTTTTTTATACACACGATAGGAAGACGCTATTAAATATTAGCTATCAAGCACTAACAATTGGGAGATTACTTATATACTAGATTATTAGCAAATCGCTTAATAATAAATAACAACTAATTAAAAAATGGAGGATGAGTAGTATGAAAACAACAGAAAAAAGCGCAAGTTACAAAATGACACTTGAGTTCAACATCACATTGTGGTTGGGAGTACTTTTGGTGTTTATTCCAACTTGGATTCACATGGAGAGATATTTCCAAGGCGCGTTCCAAGGAATGGGACTTTTAACCGTATTATATGGTGTGGTTAGAGTATTCTACAAAGTATACAAACTAAAAAAAGAGGTTTGCAATAGCCAGGCTTCAGAGGAGTAGAATCATTTATTAAGTCAATTCAAAATTGTTATTAAGGCCAGCACAACCTATAGTGGAAGTGCTGGTCTTTTTAACTTACAAGGAAAAATCTTTTTTAGTAAGTTAAAAACGGGCTGAGCTCGAAAGATTATAGGTCTTTGATTTTCATCAGAAAATCAAGAACCGGACATAGACCAATATTTTCTGCAAAGAAAATGTTGCTCTGCAAAGCAGAGTTCTTGTGGGCTTTTTCCTTAAGTTGCCCACAAGAAGTCATAGTTTTCTAAGTAGAAAACTATACAGGGGGTGGCCGATAATGATATTATTTATGAAGCGTGTTTTTATAATTTAGAGAGGAGAATATTTTTTTGAAAAAAGTAAGATTAATAGCTATAAGCATGGCGGTGATGCTTTTGGCGGGATGTGGAAGTGATACTAAAGTTACTTCAAAAAAAGTTGAGGACTCAGAAAAAGAGGTTAGTGATGAGAATGTAGTTTCAGCTGAAGAATTTAATGCAGCTTATCCAAATGCTGTTATTTTGCCGGAGAGTGTTAAAGATGTAGAGTATACTCTTGACACTACTTCTGAAAACCCTATTTCTGAGGTGACTTTCTCTGAGGACAATGTGCAATATGTTTTAAAAGTAAAAAAGACTGACGACCCTAAGGAAGACATCACTGGAATGGATAAATCCAAGAAGGTTGATTCTAAAACGGAGGAGTACACTGGTGCATATTTAGATGGTTCCTTTAAATTTTGTATTGATAATATAAAATATCAGGATGGTGTTATAACAACATATGTATCTACTTGGAATAATTATGTAAATGGTGTTTCATATAATTATGCCCTTTTTGTTTGGGGTAAGAATTTAGATGATTTCGATATTACCGTAATGGTCAAAAAACTTCATGATTGTTATTTGGCATATATTAACAAGCTGGGCGAAGAGACTGTATATAATCCCGCTGAGTTTCCAGATGGAAAATACTTTGCTGATGTGTCTATGATTAGGAAAATGGCAGTAGAGGGGGATACTCTTATAGTTGATTGTGCCAGACTTTACCCAAGAGATGTTGAGGTGCCGGACGCTATATATGCTGTAGGCAAAGAACCTTTTGTATATAGTGTTACAATTACTGGCGATGCAAATAGTATAGCTTGTGTACAACAAAACATCACGGGAGTAGATGAAAACAATCTATATACTTTTGAGGAAACAAGTTATTCCCTTGATAAAATACTCAAGTTCAATTTTAATGAAGACGAACCTAGCCCTACAGAATTGGTTTTTGAACTTCAAGCAGGAAAAATAGTAAAGATTACTGTGTACTAAGCAGAAGAGGGCTATACATCGGGTAGTTAATAGTGGTAAAATTTAAGTAGCTATATTTAGTTAGCTAAATACTAGTTAATAATTCTGGGAGGATTTATTATGCCAGATGACTACAGAGGTCCTCATATTTTTAAGCACAGATACATAGGACTCAGTGAAGAAGATATCAGGGGTGAGATTGACCGTTTGCAGGGTGAGTTGTATGCAATGGAGACGGCGCTTGATTTCTTTAGCAAAGACAATAAAGAGATTAAGGAACAGCTATCTGAAACGCAGCAAGCCAACGAAAAGCTCCTCAAATCTCTTGACACTAGGGTGCAGAATCTTCAGGATTCACTTGACTATGGTGCGCCTATCAAAGCTCAGATTGACGCAGCTACAAAGGACTTTACCAACAAGATGGATGCAGCTCTAAATGCTGAGCGTATCAAAAGGCAAGAGCGTAGCATGAGTGCCCTGACCAAGCTAGTAGTTCTAAACACAGTTCTTGTTTTGGTTGCGGTTGGACTAGTAGTTTATTCAATCTTTTTTATTTAACTTCGAGGTGTTGAAATGAATTGGTTTGGTATAAATCTTTTTATTCTGATTTGCGGAGTGGTGCTACTTGGTGTTCTGCCGGTTTATTTCAGAAGAAAGAATGCTTTAGTTGCTTCTCAGCAGAATTTTGAAAACTATATTAAAGAAATGGCAGCTAATGACAAGCTATATTCAGTTCATTCCAAGCAACTTGGAAAGCATTTAAATACAATCAACTATTGGTTAAAGACAGGTACGGAGCCCGAAGATACAGATGAAGAAGCTGAAAGGGCAGAAGAAGAGGATAGATTTTTTTCGGGGCTGATGACTACAGCAGAGGCTCTTAAATGGAAAGAAAAGACAAAACTTAATCCGGTTGAAATCACTGTGGATGAAGAGGTGAAGGCTCAGAGAGCAGAAGAGTTTTCTGTTGAGGGTATGGAGCCAATGGAAGTTGAGCAAGAAGAAATGAAATTCCATTATTCCACTGAGTTTGGTGAGAGCATTTATTATTGTGCTACACCAGAGGCGTTGGAAGACAATTTTTTCAGGAATGTTATTTACTTTACAACTGCCAGACCTACCAATATTCCTTTAGTATATCCACACAAGTATGAGGGGGCTCAGATGCTATCCTTGTACAAGCATCCTGGTCAGACAGTTTGGTTTCTTAAGAATTGGAAGCTAATTCGCGAGGCATTAGAATCAACTGAAGGATCAGTATCTTTAGATGAAAGTATTAAGGATTTTGATTTGTAAAGGCAAATCAAAATCCATTTTTCTTGATAGAGTTTTTCAATTAATCTATTGAGAGATAAGGGGAAAATATGGAGAGCAAAGCTGAAAAAGAAAAATTTACAAAGGCATTTCTGGAAAGAAAACCAAATCGTTGTTCTAAATGTAAGGGCAGAATCAGATATACTGGTGGCGGCTATTATGAATGCTTTGACTGTGGTAATATTGAGGTTGACGATTTTGGCAGGGTAAAGGATTACATCGATGCCAATGGTCCGACTCCCGCTATTATCATATCTGATAATACTGGCGTGCCTATTGATATTGTAAATGGTATGCTTAGAGAGGGGCGCCTAGAAATCCCTGAGGGTAGCAAAATATATATCACCTGCGAAAAGTGCGGATGCAGCATCCGCTATGGACGTTTTTGCCCAGATTGCATCAGAAATCAGACTAACAGTCTAAAGGGAGTTTTCTTTAATCCTGAGGTAGGGGAAAAGCCTAGAAGGGAGCCGCCAAAAGGCGAGTCAGGAAAGTTCAGATTTTTAGATTTTAAGAATAAGAAATAAAAGGAGATAGACATGGCAGTATTTGATTTTGCCAACGATGACAACACCAAGAAAGACGCCGTTAAAACATTCACTACATTTAAATCAGATGAATCGCAGGCTTCGCCAGAAAAGCCAATTATCATTTTAGAGGATAAGAACGGTGAGCTAACTCATCACATTAACGGAACTTTTACAAATCCAAATACAAGAACAAGCTTTGAGTTTGTTGGGACAAGCGGCACTCGTTCTGTAGATATTTTAAGAGTAGATTTACGTTTTGTTAGCTTAATAGGTTGGCTTGGAGAAAATCACATCCCGGTTCGTCTTTCGGGTGCACAAACAGACGAAGGCTACGCAGTATACAAAATTCGCGAGACTGGAGTCGGAAATGGAAAACTCTCATCTGAGGACGGTTTTTTACAGTTTATGTTGGATCGTTTGTTTGCATCTGCGGCACCATCTGACGAAGAGTTGGATGAGGATTTGGAAGAAGATGATGACGATATGAAACTTACCAGCATTCAGTCAATCACCGATTTCATCACCTGCGCCGGCAGGACTTTTCCAGATAATATAAGGCTTTGGGCTAGACGCAATCTTGCAGTTGCAAAATCTGCGGAGGTTACAATAGAAGAGCGTCGCCATGCTCAGCGGGCACTTTCTATAATGACTAGTATCCAGTGGAAGAGTGATTATTTTGAAGCGATTGATCCAGTGGCGGCAAGAAAGATTCTTGACGAAGAACTCTATGGTCTAGAGTCGGTTAAGCAGCGTATTATGGAGACGGTCATTCAGATTAACAGGACGCATACCCTACCAAGCTATGGTATTTTGCTTTGCGGACCGGCCGGAGTTGGTAAATCTCAAATCGCATATGCGGTAGCTAGAATTTTAAAGCTCCCTTGGACTACACTTGATATGAGTTCAATCAACGATCCGGAGCAGCTTACTGGAAGTTCCCGTATTTATTCAAATGCCAAGCCGGGGATTATTATGGAGGCGTTTGCAAATTCTGGAACAAGCAATTTAGTGTTCATTATCAACGAGCTTGATAAAGCAAACTCTGGTAAGGGCAATGGCAATCCGGCAGATGTATTGCTTACGCTTTTAGACAACCTGGGATTCACCGACAACTATATGGAATGTATGATTCCGACAATGGGTGTTTATCCTATTGCGACAGCAAACGTCAAAGCGAATATCTCTGCGCCCCTTATGTCTAGATTTGCAGTAATAGACATTCCAGATTACACAGTTGAAGAGAAAAAGGAAATCTTTAGAAGATTCTCTCTGCCAAAGGTATTAAAACGCCTTGGCATGTCAGCTGATGAGTGTCAGGTGACCGAGGATGGCCTTGATGCAGTCATGGAAAAGTTTGTTATCTCAACTGGAATTCGAAATGTGGAACAGGCTGCAGAACACCTGGCTGCAAATGCTTTATATCAAATAGAAGCAGATGGCGTAAAATCTGTTACTTTTGATAGAAAAATGGTGGAAAATCTTTGCTAATGGGTAGACAAAGAAGGCTTTTTTGTGTTACATTTTTAACGAAACATATTGATTAAAACGAAAGGAGAGCAGCTATGGATAAAACGGACAGTCACGGGCGATTATGTAGCGACGAGACATCTAATGAACTTAAAAGTTTAGCTGCTCTTTTTATGCAATAATAGATAGGGTAGTTTCATTTTTATGAGCATTTATGTCGTCGCTTATGGTAACTGTATGTTGCTTTAATCGACGATTTTTTGTTTTATTGCGGTTCTTATAAAGCAGAAAATTCCGTGCGTATTTTTATACCAAAGTTCAGTTTGAAACTATGGAAAACAAGGAATTATTAGAGGAAAACATCACTAAAGAAATCATTGATCTTCTTCGTTCTGATATTAGTGCAGAACAGATGATAGAGGCTCTTGACGATTATCATGAAAACGATATCGCCGAGGCATACGAGGCCCTTGATACCGAAGACCGTAAAAGACTATTTGGAATCTTAGGTGCTGAGCGTCTATCAGAAATCTTCCCTTATATCGAGGATGTAGGAGAATACTTAACTGAGATTACTCCAGAGCAGGCAGCTGATGTCCTGGAAAACATGGATGCTGATGATGCTGTTGATGCCCTGGAAGATATCGAGGATGAAGAGCAAAGAGAGAAGCTTATCTCCCTCATGGACAAGGAAGCATCCGCAGATGTGCGATTGATTAATTCCTACGACGAGGATGAAATTGGTAGTATGATGACCACTAACTTCATCATCATCGGCAAGGAGTTCACAGTCAAGCAGGCCATGCGTTCTTTGATTTCTCAATCAAAGGATAATGACAATATCAACACTATCTATGTTGAGGATGGAGACAAGAAATACTACGGTGCTATCGAGCTTCGAGATTTGATTCTGGCTAGGGATTACACTCCACTAGAAGATATAATCAGTCATAGCTATCCTAGTGTTAGAGCTGATGAGCTTATCTCAGATACAATCGAAGATTTAAAGGACTACGCTGAGGATTCTATCCCAGTTCTTAACCCAGCAGACGAGGTTATCGGTGTAATCACATCTCAGGATATCGTTGAGGCGGTAGATGATGAGATGGGTGAAGACTATGCTAAGTTGGCTGGTTTGACTGCTGAAGAAGATTTAAACGAAAAGCTACTTGATAGTATCAAAAAGCGTATACCTTGGTTAATACTTCTTCTTTGTCTCGGACTTATTACAAGTTCAGTTGTGGGATTGTTTGAAAAGGTAGTTGTAGCGGCTTCTATCTTGGTTACCTTCCAATCAGTTATCTTAGGTATGGCAGGTAATGTTGGAACACAATCACTAGCTGTTACTATTCGTGTTTTGATGGATGAAGAGGTCTCAGGTATAGAAAAGGCCAAATTCGTTCTTAAGGAAATGCGAGTGGGCGGTACTAGTGGTTTTGTGCTTGGTTCATTAGCATTTGTAATAGTTGCAATTTATCTTCACTATTTCAAAAACAGAATATGGATGGATGCTTTTCAGGTTTCTGGAATAGTGGGATGTTCATTGTTAGTTGCGATGATGGTTTCTAGCTTTTTTGGAACAATCATCCCAATTTTCTTCCACAAAATTAAGGTAGATCCAGCGGTAGCGTCTGGTCCACTTATCAGTACAGTTAACGATTTGGTTGCGGTAATTACGTATTATGGATTGGCAAGCTTGTTTTTGGTTGGTAGATAACAACCGGAGGTGAAGTATGAAGGTCCTAAATTTTGGTTCGCTAAACCTAGATTACAATTACACAGTGTCGCACATTGTGAGAGAAGGAGAGACTACTAGCGCCAGTCAAGTTCAGGTGAATCTTGGCGGCAAGGGGTTCAACCAGTCTGTTGCCTTGGCAAAAGCTGGCATTAGCATTTACCACGCCGGTTTAGTTGGAGAGGAAGGAATTGATTTTTATGATACCTGTCAGGATGTGGGCATCAAAACTGATTTTCTAAAAACGGTGATTGGTCGATGTGGTCACTCTATCATTCAAGTGGATGGAAGCGGTCAAAATTCCATAATACTTTACGGCGGTGCCAACCGCAAAAACACCAAAGAATACGTTGATGAAGTGCTTTCTAATTTTTCATTTGGCGATGTAATTTTGCTTCAGAATGAAATTAGCGAAGTCCCTTATATTATTGAACAGGCATTCAAGAAGGGCATGACAATAGTGCTTAACCCATCACCCTATGATGAGGTTATAGAGCAGTGCGATTTAGGCAAGGTTTCTATGTTTATTCTAAATGAGATAGAAGGCCAGCAGATTACAGGTATGACTACACCTAGCACAATTGTTACGGCTTTGGAAGCCAGCTTTCCTAACGCCAAGATAGTTTTAACCTTGGGAGAAAAGGGAGCTATCTATCACTTGGGTGATGATGAGTTGTATCAACCTGCTTTTGTGGTTGATGTTGTAGATACAACCGCTGCAGGTGATACCTTTACAGGATATTTTGTTGCTGGTTTGATAAAGCAATACACTGTTCGTGATTCCTTGATCAAGGCTAGCAAGGCAGCTGCTATTGCGGTTACCAAGCAGGGTGCGGCAAAATCTATCCCGTTTATGTCGGAAGTAGAGTTATTTGAGAACTAGGATTTTCAACTAAGTGTATTTATAATTGTTTTTACTATTCACAGTTGACTCCTCCCACATTCATAATAGAAGTCTTATAGACTTCTTTCTCGATGCTTACGCATCTGACATTATTCATGTTGGAGTAGTTACTGATTCCAGTTATAAACTAAAAAAACGAGTCTTCTCTTCCAAGCGAGCTTGGGTGCGAAGACTCTTTTTTTATTTCAAACTGCGAATAGTAACACAAATAACAATATCTTGGATATTTTTTCACACAATAACCACAGAAAGCCACAAAATGTTGTAGAATTAGGGGTCGATATTTAGTAAAATTAGAATATAAAACTTACTAGTATTTAAGAAGTCTTCTAGTAAGTAAAAGTCAACTGCGAAAGCAGCTCTGACAGCCAGGTTTTACGCGAATTTTGGTACTATGTAAAATCTGGTTCTACAAATTAAATAAGGAGCGTGACCCCTATGAAGAAAAACTACGTACTAGACACTAACATCCTGATTCATTGCCCTACCGCGTTGTTTGGATTCGATGACAATAATGTCATTATCACCACTACAACACTTCAGGAGCTGGATTCCATGAAAACTGCTTATGCCGAGGTGGGTTATGGCGCACGTGAGTCAATCAGAAACATCGAATCAATTGAGGGGGATTACGCGGCCGGCGTTACGATGCCAAACGGCGGTACGTTCATTATCGCCAAAGAATCTGAATTTGAGAAGCTGGTTCCAGCAGAATTCACTATGGACAGACCTGACAACAGAATAATAAATGGTGTACTCGCTATAGCAAAGAACAGCGAGCTTGAAACTATACTTGTTACAAATGATATCTCAATGAGAATCAATGCAACCATGTGTGGATGTGTTGTTCAGGGGTATCACAATGAAATGATTTTGGACAATGAGAATTATTCAGGTAGACGCGACATCTCTCCTGAAGATATCGAAAGTCCATTTAATAAAGGATTCATAGAAAATGAATTTGGTATCTGTCGTGAGGGAAGCAATTCTGCTTTATATACATTCAAGACAGATGGTTGGCATCTGTTAAAGGATAGAGATTACTATACTCCATATTGTCAACCTAGAAACGTGGGACAAAGATTTGCGCTGTATGCACTTTTGGCAAGTCCAGATGAGATACCTCTTGTTATTTTAAAAGGTAGTGCAGGTACGGCCAAAACTTTCCTTTCTTTGGCAGCTGGACTCCAAGGATATTACCACAACGGCTACGATAGAATCATGATTACCAGAAGCAACACTCTTTCTGATAATGATTTGGGATTTTTGCCTGGTGATTTGGAAGACAAGATGACTCCTCTTATTGCACCGTTTATGGATAACCTTCAAGTTCTTCTGAAGGGGCAAAACGAGGAAAAGGATCAAATCAAGATTCAGATTGAAGATATGTTTGAGACAGGTATCATCGAAATCTGTTCTTTAGCATATATGAGAGGTCGTTCGCTTGTTAATTCATACATCATAGTTGATGAAGCTCAGAACTGTACAATCGGACAGATTTTGGAAATTATAACAAGAGCAGGCAAGGGCTCAAAGGTTGTTTTGCTTGGTGATCCAGATCAGATTGATTCACCTAAGCTGGATAGAAAGAACAACGGCTTATCATTCGCTGCTGAAAGAATGAAAGGTTCTAATCTATGTGCTCAAATAACCTTTGATGAGAGCGAAACTGTTAGAAGTCCTCTTGCTGCTGAAGGTGCAAAACGATTAGTTATCAAATAGCTTGTGTTCATTTTGTTTATATATCCTCCTTTCAGGGACCCGGTGCCATTTACGGGTCCCTTTTTCTGTCTACTGGAAATGTTCTTTTCCGAGTAGGTAAAAAACGAGCTTCCCTCAAAAAATGTTTCGCGGCGACAAAAATAGTTAAAATATTAAAGATTTATAAATTTTAACTGTATCACTTGAAATAGTACAGAGAAAGTGTATACTAGCATTATCATTTTTATTTTTTAAAAATGGAGGTATACAATGAAAAAATATGTATCGGTTTTACTTGCGATGACAATAGCTGCATCTGCAATTGGATGTGGCAATCAAGATAAAGAACACACTAAACCACAGCATGACAAAGAGGAAACAGTAACGGAGGAGCAGCAAGACAACGACGAGGTATCGATTGGAGCCTCACCAACATACACATTTACTTCAGTTAAATATGATGATGATTACAAGTATTTCAAGGGCAAGATAGAATGCGTTTCAATTACAGACGAAATGCATCCCGAACTTCAGAAGGCTGTTGATGAGCTTTGCGCAGAGCAGACCAAGGAATTTAATAAAGCCTGCGAGAAATACATTGCATCTGCAAAAGAGGTAAATGGCAAGCTTGCAAAGGAAAAGGAAGAGGCTCGTGGCTCGAACAGCGAATTCGAATATGATAATGGGATACATTATCAGTACAATATAAAGCTCAGAGTGGCTCGATGTGATGGTGGCATATTTACTGTTGTTTTTGAGGAATATTCTTTTGATGGTGGTAATCATGGAAAGTATGTGGAAAGGGGTTACACCTTTGATTCTGAAACCGGTGAGCTAATTAAGGATTTAGATGACTACTATGATGCCATGTTAGATGAAATTCATGAGTACTTAAGTAATTCTCCAGATACTCTCAAAGAGAAATTAAAAGATCAGAGTATCTTGAAAAATTTCAACAACGTGGTTAGCGATTCAATCAAAAGCTTAGGGGGTTATCTTGATACAAGAGGTCTTACTATTCCAATATCTGCGGGAGTCATTTTGCCATATTCTGATGGAAGGATTTACTTCACATTGCCTTATAGCAAGATGGAAGATCTTGACAAGAAATACATTCCGTCCAATGAGTTCTACACGACAGACATTTCGCCGTCGGGCTTGGCAGATATGATTGACGTTGATGGTGATGGCAATGAAGAGGTTGTGTATCTTGAAACAGTAGAGTCTGAGGAAGGAATTGGCGCAACATATACACTTCACGTCGGAGATAAGGCAGTTAAGATTGATGACGATTCCATGGAGATAGTTATGTGCAAGCCTGTTTTTGTGCACACTGTAGATAGAAATTATATCTTGGTGCAGGCATCTTATCCAATGGATTCAGAGGTGGTGTTCTTGTACGATGTTGATAAGGGCTGCAAGCTAGTTGATACAGCCGAGGGAAGCATTGATGAATTGCGAGATGGCTTTGTTACACTGGGACGTCATGTAGATGCCTTTGGTACATGGTATTCTAAAAAGGAATACAGCTACAATCAAAAGGGATTCAGCACTGATGAACAGGTGGATAGATTTGAAAACAATCCAAGCAGTGATTCAGATGCAAAGGGAATCACTTTGAAGAAAAGCCTGACCTATTACAAATCTGATGGCGATGAGAGAGTTGAGGCGACACTTTCAGCAGGTGATGTGATTTATCCTGTTGCCACAACTGGAGACGAGCTTGAATTTGTTACCCAAGACGGTGAGACCGGATACTTCCAATACGAAACAATCGATTTCGTGCGCTATATTGATGGTGTAAGCGAAGAAGATATATTTGATGGAATGCCATATGTGGGATAATCAAAATTCATAATGAAAACTTTTATGTTTAAGCATATGAAGAGGCTGCAAGGACATTGCTTGCAAGCCTCTTTTTTGGTATAATTTTACCGTTTCGGAAGTAATCTGTTTTGCGAATAGTTATTTCCAACAATTAAAGTTTAATAATGTAATTATATCTAAATATAGAGGTGACACACATGAGAGTTGGTACAGGTTATGATGTGCATAAGCTTGTAGAAGGTCGAGATCTTATAATCGGTGGAGTTAAGATTGAACACACCCTTGGTCTTTTAGGCCATTCAGATGCAGATGTACTTTTACATGCCGTGGCAGATGCTGTTCTTGGTGCTGCTGGGCTAAAGGATATAGGAGCGCATTTTCCCGATACGGATCCAAAGTACAAAGGGGCTGATTCCATGAAGCTTCTCGAACAGGTTCGAGAACTGGTTATGGATAAAGGATATGTTGTAGGCAATGTTGATGCGACGGTTATCGCGCAGGCACCAAAGCTTCGTCCGTACATCGAGAAGATGGAAGAAAACGTTGCCAAGTGTCTTGGCATCGATGTGGATCAGGTCAACATCAAGGCAACTACTGAAGAACATCTTGGATTTACAGGTCGTGAAGAGGGCATAAGCTCCCAAGCTGTATGCCTGCTTTATGAGTTTTATGATGGCAGTAATGTAGTATTCGACAGTGGACGTAACTGTGGGGGATGTAGCGGCTGCCCTAAGGCTAATCAATCATAATTTATAATAGGCGCGCAGGTGCACTTGGCTCAAAATACTTGTGACAAATCGATACTAGTAAGGAGAAAAAATGGCTAAAGATTTTAAATTTTATAATACATTATCTAGAACAATAGAAGATTTTAAACCTAACGAAGAAGGCAAGGTTGCGATGTATACTTGCGGCCCTACGGTTTATCATTTTGCACACATCGGTAACATCCGCACATATATTATGCAGGATGCACTTATCAAGGCGTTGGAATTTGCAGGCTATGATGTAAAGCGTGTCATGAACATCACCGATGTGGGACATCTTTCGTCTGACGCAGATACCGGTGAAGACAAGATGGTGGCAGGCGCAAAGCGTGAGCACAAATCCGTTATGGAAATTGCAAAGTTCTATACAGATGCCTTCTTTGCAGATTTTGATGCAGTTGGAAACAAGAGACCTGACGTGATAGAGCCAGCGACAAATTGTATTCCAGAGTTTATAAATATGGTTCAGACTCTTATCGAAAAGGGCTATGCATATTTGGCTGGTGGCAATGTTTATTTTGATACAAGTAAGCTTGATGATTACTATGTATTCTCATCATCAGTTGAAAAGGAGCAGTTGGCAGTTGGTGTTCGCGATGACGTAGAAGAGGATGCAAACAAAAAGAACAAAACCGACTTCGTCCTTTGGTTTACAAAGTCAAAATTTGAAGATCAGGCTCTCAAGTGGGATAGTCCATGGGGCGTTGGTTATCCAGGTTGGCACATAGAGTGCTCTTGCATTTCAATGAAGCACCTTGGAGAATACATGGATATTCACTGCGGCGGTGTTGATAACATCTTCCCGCATCACACCAATGAGATTGCCCAGTCAGAGGCATATCTTGGTCATAAGTGGTGCAATTACTGGTTCCACAGCAATCACCTTAATGACCAATCAGGCAAGATGTCAAAGTCAAAGGGTGCTATCCTTACAGTATCTGTTCTCAAGGAAAAGGGATACGATCCACTTGTGTATAGATTCTTCTGCTTACAGTCACACTATCGTAAGCCATTAGTTTTCTCTTATGAAAACTTAGACAATACAGTTCAGGCCTACAACAAGCTTGTTAAGCGTGTGTCAGAACTCAAGGCAGAAGGTGCTGTTGATGAAGCAGTCAAAAAAGATTTTGAGGACAAGTTCTGCGCAGCGGTATCCGATGATTTAAACACATCAATGGCTATCACAATTCTTTACGATGCATTAAAGGCAGACACTAATGATGCAACAAAGCTTGCATTGGTTGAGAGCTTTGATAGAGTTCTCTCCCTTGATTTGATTAATCACGCTAAGGCGTTAGCTGATAATGCAACATCAGTTGATGCTGAGCTTGAGGCATATATTAACGATGCAATTGCTCGCCGTGCTGAAGCAAAAAAGGCAAAGGATTTTGCAACAGCTGATGCAATTCGCGATGAGCTTATGTCAAAGGGCGTAGAAATAAAAGATACTCGAGAAGGAGTAGTATGGAAGCTAATTTAAATGAATATTTAAATAGCAAATTTGATATTGAACCAAAGGATATTAGAACTTATTCACCATTAACCTTGGCATACATGGGAGATGCAATTTTTGATGTGGTGATTCGTTCGATTCTAGTTAATAAAGGCAATACCGCAGTTAACAAGCTCCATAATCGAGCGAGTTCCGTGGTAAAGGCCGGCACCCAGGCCAAGATGGCAGCAGCTTTGCTAGATTACTTCACAGAAGCAGAAGCCGATTGGTATCGACGGGGGCGCAACTCCAAGCCTCATACCAAGGCGAAGAATGCATCTACTATGGATTATTTAGAGGCTACTGGTTTTGAAGCAGTTATAGGTTATCTTTATCTTACGGGAGATATGAATCGTATATGCGAATTAATAAATCGTGGTATCAATGCTATAGGGCTTGATATACTAGACTAGTTTCCCTGTTTAAATTTTAATTGAGAATTTAATCTATTGCGAATAGAAAGAGCGAGCGAAATATGGAAGAAAGTAGAATAGTAGAGGGCCGCAATGCTGTGCTTGAGGCCTTCCGAAGTGGAAAAACTATAGATAGATTATTTGTTCTTGAAGGCTGCAAGGATGGCCCAGTGCAGACTATCCTCAGGGAAGCCAAAAAGAGCAAGGATACGGTTGTTTCTTTTGTAAAAAAAGAGCGTTTGGATCAGCTTTCAGAGACAGGCAAACATCAAGGCGTGCTTGCTTATGCTGCAAGCTATGAGTACGCTGAGTTAGATGATATTTTGGCAAGAGCAAAGGAAAAGGGAGAGGCACCTTTTATTATCATTCTTGATAATATAGAAGATCCTCACAACCTTGGAGCAATCATCCGTACTGCCAACCAAGCGGGAGTACACGGTGTGGTTATTCCAAAGCATCGCGCGGTTGGTCTTACGGCTACAGTAGCAAAAGCATCTGCTGGTGCGATTAATTATACTCCAGTAGCCAAGGTAACTAACATCAGCAAGACTATGGAACAACTTAAGGAACAGGGCATGTGGTTTGTTTGCGCCGATATGGGTGGTACTCCTATGTACGATCTCAATCTCACTGGAGCCATCGGTCTAGTTATTGGTAATGAAGGTCACGGAGTTTCGGAGCTTGTCAAAAAGAATTGCGATATGGTTGCAAGCATTCCAATGTACGGTGATATTGATTCGTTAAACGCATCAGTTGCGTGTGGCGTTCTTGCTTACGAGGTTGTTAGACAAAACATCTTTTCTAAGAAATAACTAGAATGAAGACAACTCATAAACACTTTTAGTTTCTCAAATAGGAGTAGAATCATGGACCTTAGACAGGAATATGAAAAGCTTTCAGATGAAGAACTAGTTAAAAGATATCAGGATGGCGATCAAGCCATCTTGAACTATATATGTGAAAAATACAAACCGTTGGTGCTTAGAAATTCTAAAAAGTATTTCTTGGTTGGCGGTGAGAATGAAGACCTTATCCAAGAAGGGATGATAGGACTTTTCAGTGCCATAGGAGATTTCGATACAAATGGTCAGGTTACATTTTTTCATTTTGCAGCTATGTGTATCGACAGGCAGATGATTAAAGCTATCGAAGCTAGCAATCGAAAAAAGCATTCACCTCTTAATGCCTATGTTTCTTTATATGGAGATGATGGAAAGGATATGGAGGAACCTAATCTCACATCGGATGATCCAGCTCAACTTATAATAGAAGCAGAAGAAAACAGCAGCCTGATAGGTAGGTTGCGCCAGGCATTGTCACCAATGGAGCTTGAGGTTTTCGATTTATATATGAAGGATATGGACTACAAGGAGATTGCAGTTCGCTTAGGAAAATCAGAAAAATCAATAGACAATACTTTGACTCGAATCAAAGGTAAAGCAAAAAAGATATAGCCTGAAGCTTATCCGAGAGGATAAGGCTCAGGCTTTCTGTTTTTATAAACATAATATTCATTGAAACCACATTCTTTTAATAGAGAAGGAAGCTTGTCAAAGTCGGCGGCGATGTCCTCAGGCACGTGAGCATCTGCGCCGATGGTGATAAGCTTGCCGCCTAGATCGTGGAAGCGTTTTATTATAGAAGCAGCAGGGTTAGGATTTGACATACCCTTTCTAAAAGCTGCGGTATTTATTTCGAGGGCTTTGTCCATTTGTATGATTTTTTCGAGTATCGCATCTACGATATCCTTATATGGTTCGTGAGTGTTGTTTCGTATTTGCGGATTCTTGCAATATCTAAAAGCGTAATCCAAGTGGCCGACAGAATCAAAATCTGTAAATGCTTGAATGTTTTCAAGAATACATTCGTAGTATCTATTAAGAAGTGCTACTTCGTTTCCGCCTTCCCAAAAGCTCTCAAAGTATGGGTCTTGTCGATCGAATACATGAGTACTACCTATTATAAAATCGTAGTCGTATCCCTTGGCAGCTTTATAGCAGCCTTCTACAACATGTGGTTGGATGCCTATTTCTAAACCAGTAAGTATGGTGAAATCCTCTGTTGATTCCTGAAGAGCAAGCTCGTGCTGTGTGGGATAATAGTTTTCTAAGTCTAAATCAAAAAATCCATACTGCTGTGGATAGTCGATATCAAGATGGTCCGTGAAAGTGATGCCGCGTAAACCCTTTGCTTTGGCTGATTTAATCATATCTATTGGTGGGGTATCACTATCGCCGGAAAAATTGCTGTGCATGTGGTTGTCCCAAAACATATTGCGCCTCCGTAACTACTTTTATAAATAACACTTCAATTCAAAAATATTCTATTAGTAATTATGATGCTACGCAAGCAAATTCGACAACATCAATTGCGGAATTATTATCAAGAATGATTTATCAGTATTATTCAAATAAGGAAATTATGTAATTGAGAAATCTTTTTGATTTGTAGTGGCAAAAAATGAACAGAAAAAGATTGAGAAAAAAATAACAATCTTTTAAATTATGCTTGAATTATAGATTCAAGTTGTATAAAATGATGTGCATACGGGGCTATTTATTACGGTCCCACAATAACTTAATTTTATAAGAATCTTTAGGAGGATTTAAAAATGGCAGTAAGAGTAGCAATCAACGGCTTTGGTCGTATCGGACGTCTTGCATTCCGTCAGATGTTCGGTGCAGAAGGTTACGAAGTAGTAGCAATCAATGACTTAACTAGCCCAAAGATGTTAGCACATCTTTTAAAGTACGATTCATCACAGGGAAAGTATGAGCATGCTGATGAGGTTTCATCTACAGACGATTCTATCATCGTTTGCGGTAAGGAAATCAAAATCTACGCATTCCCAGATGCAAACAATTGACCATGGGGTGACCTTAAGGCTGACGTAGTTCCTGAGTGTTCAGGATTCTACACATCAAAGGAAAAGGAACAGGCTCATATCAATGCAGGTGCTAGAAAGGTTGTTATTTCTGCTCCAGCAGGAAACGATCTTCCTACAATCGTTTACAATACAAACCATGAGACACTTAAGGCTTCTGATACAATCATTTCAGCAGCTTCATGTACAACAAACTGCTTAGCACCTATGGCTGACGCACTTAACAAGTACGCTCCAATCCAGTCTGGTATCATGGTAAC
>JAEEGL010033073.1_pt1 | contig 19728 bp, 19 predicted proteins | sample 9134231 | NCBI WGS metagenome assembly JAEEGL01 (sample SAMN16246548, study PRJNA631951) | gut metagenome | biome: gut microbiome; feature: rumen; material: fiber-attached | host: Bos | place: Iran: Karaj | collected 2018-10 | reverse complement strand
GGTCGGATTGCGGAACGCGTATCCGAACGGAACCACTTCGGAACCCGGTGCAAGCGGCAGAACGCCGTTGTTCTTCAGAAGAATGCTTCCTTCCGCGTTGACCTGTTCCGCTACCGCGTATCCGGCAGCCTTCGCTTCTTCCGCGCTCGCGTGCTTCGTTTCGTAATACTGTCCGTCGAGTTCGCCTGCGCCGACCACGGTCTTTTCTCCCGCGCCGAGGAACTGGTCCAGCGTGGATTTCAGCATAACGGCCGCTGTGTTCAGGAGGATCCCGATCACGAGCAGTACTGCCAGCGGGATGATGATCAGTGTGCGGAACTTTTTCTGAGACATTTTCTTTTTGCCTTCCATGACAAACGCTCCTATTCTTTCCGGTTTTATCGTCATTGATCCGAAAGCGGAATCCCGTTTTCTGTACTTACCATACCGAATCAAGCCGCGCGTCGCAACCGATACTTCGTAAGGTGTCGTTTCGACCGCATGTACTTGCATTTTTTCATCAGATCCGTGTAAAATAGGAGTGAAATCATTACAATGGAGGAGCAGAATCTTGATCCGCATCGCGATCGTCGAAGACCAGCCGGAACATATGGAGCGTCTGAAAGCGTTCTCCGAACGCTTTTTTCCGGAGCACGGAGAAGATGTCTCCGTCGAATGCTTTCCGAACGGCGTAACACTGGTCGAAAACTATTCTGGCAGATACGATCTGATCCTGCTCGATATCCAGATGCCGCACATGGACGGAATGGAAACCGCACGCCGTGTCCGAGTGCTCGACAGCAGCGTGCTTCTGATCTTCGTCACCAGCCTCGCGCAGTACGCGGTCGACGGGTATACGGTCCAGGCGCTCGATTATGTGCTGAAGCCCGTGACCTATCCGGAGTTCGCGATCAAGCTCTCCCGCGCCCTCAGGAAACTGCGTGAGAACGGCACATCCGTTCTTTCCGTCCCGACCGCGGACGGCACGGTCAAGTTCTCGGCGGATGAGATCCTCTACTGCGAAGTACAGAATCACCGTACCGTTATCCATACCGCGCGCGGCGTCTTCGACCGGTATTCCTCGCTGAAAGAAATCGAAGCTGTTCTGCCGAAAGACCGGTTCTGCCGCTGCAATTACTGTTATCTGGTCAATCTCGGGTGTGTCGCGGAACTGACTCAGGATGAGGCTGTTCTGCAGAACAGCGAACGTCTTCTGATGAGCCGCAACCGGAAAAAGCCGTTCACTGAGGCATTCGTGCGGTATTTCGCCGGAAAGGAGCGTCCCGTATGATCCCTGATTTTCTCGGTATGGATCTCCGTCAGCTGATCGGCTCCTTCACCTATCTGCTTGAACTCAGCGTATCGGCGATGCTGTTTTCCCGTAAATATGAAAAAAAGCCCCTGTGCGGCTTGCGGCTTGCTGGGATGCTGCTTTTGGGGCTCATATACTGCATGCTGTCCGCGTATCTTCGGAAACTGTTTCCCGATTCCGTCAGCGCATGGATGATCTTTTTCCGGATCACGTCCTATCTCGGCATCTCGCTGCTGGTGTTCGGGATGCTTCTAGTCTGCTTCCGGGAAGAGATGTTTGAACTGCTGATCACATGGGCTTCTGCGGAAGCAGCAAGAGGCGCGTTCATCAATTTCTATTATCTGCTGGTCGTGCTGACCGGGCATGACCCGCTCTACAGCAATTCAGTTCTGAATACCGGCAGTGGAATCGTCGATTATCTTCTGTATTACGCGTTGTTCGGCGTCTTTGTCTGGTTCACCTCCGGGTATTTTACCCGGCGCAGCCGCGCGAGTGCGAACCGTTCCGATTCCGCCGTCCTGCAGATCATATGCATCGGAGTCGTCATCGCGGACAGCGTTCTGATCAATGCCGCGCGCCCGTTCGAGGGCGAAAGCGCCGCGCTCGCCGCGATCTTCCGGATCGCGGTGCTGCTCTGCTTCCTGTTCGCGCTGGGGCTGTTGCTCGGGCTCATCAAATGGAACCGTCTCGGAGAGGAACTGACCGTGACCGAGCAGCTTCTCCTTCGGGAAAAACGGTATTACCAGCAGTCCAAAGCCAATATTGAAGCGATCAACCGCATGACGCACGATCTCAAGCACAGGCTCAGCGACATCGGGAACAAGCTGAATGAGGAAGAGCTGGAAAGCCTCCGGCAGGCGATGAAACTGTATGACTCCAACATCAAGACCGGCTATGAGGTGCTGGATACGATCCTGTATGAAAAACAGCTGTACTGCTCTCAGAACGGGGTCCGTCTGACCTGTATGGCCGACGGATCGCTCGTATCGCACCTTTCTCCGTCGCATCTCTACTCGCTGTTCGACAACGCGATCGACAACGCGATCGAAGCCGTCCGGAATCTTCCGGATCCCGAAAGCAGGCTCTGCTGCGTCAGCATCGGCAAGGTGAACAGCGGCGCGGAGATCGCTGTATATAATTATTATGACGCGTCAAGAGATGACGCGGTAACCTCCAAGTCTGACAGGAACCGTCACGGCTACGGTATTGCTTCCATGCGCGCAGTTGCAGAGCATTACGGCGGCACGCTTTCCGTCACCAGGCAGGAAGGCATTTTCACAGTTACTGTATTCCTGCCTCAACCGTGAGACCCGCGTCACGCGGCATTTTCTGATCCGTTCCCGAAATTTGGACAGAGAAAGGACCTGCCTTTTCAGCAGGCCCGCATGTCAGTTTCCGTATTCCGTTAAGGCATGATCCTGGAGTCATGCTTTTTTTCTTATACCAATGTCGCGTTTTTCAGGGTGTAATACGTATTGTCTCCCTCCTGATAGGTATCGAACGTTCCGACAACACAGATCTTAGCGTTGACCTTCGGATAGTCATCCGGATAAGCATAATCATCCGTGAGTACAAACTCGATCCCCTGGGCGCAGCAGCCTGTAGCGTCTGCGATGATACAGGCAAAGTAGTTGTTTCCAGTCGCATTATCATGATAATACGCAAACGAGCCTTCCATTTTTATGGTCTTACCGATGTACTCCTCCGGTGAAACCATTATCTGGTAGACTTCAGCATAAACCATAGTGCTGGAAAGAACCGTGAGATCCACATCGACAGCGCCCGAAGGCTCCGTAGTCGCCTGCGCAGGATCCAGCGATGATTCCGGCATTATCAGATCTTCATATCCCTTGTTTTTCAGACTGTCGGACCTACTGCTTTCAGCCGGAAGACCGATATTCTCCGGATTCCCGCTGTCAGCTTCGGTTAGGCTTTGTTCCAGAACATCCCTGACTCCGGAAGACTGATTTCCTGTGATCCCCTGCGTTCCGGCGCTTCTGCATCCGGCAAAAGCAGATATCAGCATCAGGCAAATTAAAACTCTGAGATATCCTTTCATCCCTGTATTCCTCCTGCAAATTTCCCCGCGGCATAGCAGACCGCGAATGCCGCTACGTCCACGGCGACAATGGTAGACCCGACAGGCGTCCCTGTCAGTATGGAAATGATGATCCCCGAAAACGCGCATATGACCGAAAGCACGGCTGAACATATCGTTACGCTTTTGAAGTTCTTAAACAGCCGCATGGCGGACAGCGCAGGAAAAATGACCAGCGCCGAAATCAGAAGCGAGCCTACCAGATTCATGGCAAGAACGATGATGACAGCGATGACGACCGCAATCAGCAGATTGTAAGCCTTCGCTTTTGTTCCTGTCGCTTCAGAGAAGTCTTCATCGAATGTTACGGCAAATATCTTGTTATAGAACAGAATGAAGATCACGACCACCAGGATCGACAGCACAGCGCACAGCCAGACTTCTTTCCGGTTCAATGTCAGGATGGACGTAGAACCGAACAGGGTGCTGCACACGTCTCCGGACAGATTTGACGAAGTCGCGAAAACGTTCATGATCAGATAACCGAACGCCAGAGCCCCGACCGAGATCATGGCAATCGCGGCATCCCCCTTGATCTTCGTCTTCTGTCCTGTACGCAGCAGGAGTACCGCGCTGAGAATCGTGACAGGCAGCACCAGAAGCATCTCGTTCGCCAGATTCAGAACAGCGGCAACCGCCATTGCGCCGAACGCGACATGCGACAGCCCGTCCCCGATAAAGGAAAACCGTTTCAGCACGAGAGTTACTCCAAGCAGTGAAGAACACAGGGCGATCAGTACGCCGACTATGAGCCCGTAACGGACAATAGGATACTGCAGATACAAAGCAAGTTTTTCAAGCATTGTCCTCGCCGCCTTCCTGCCGTATGAGGAAATATTTCCCCTCTTCGCTTCCGAGATACGCATCCGTCGTTCCGAAAAAGATCCTTGCTCCGATATGGAGAATATGACTGGCATATCGAACTGCTGCGGCAATGTCGTGGCTGATCATTATGATCGTGATGCCGTCTTTGTTCAGTTCTTCGATCAGGCTGTACATTTCCGCGGTCACCTTCGGATCAAGGCCGGATACCGGTTCGTCCAAGAGCAGAACCTTTCCTGTGGCGCATAGTGCTCTCGCAAGCAGGACCCGCTGCTGCTGACCTCCCGAGAGTTCCCTGTAGCAGCGTTCTTTTAGATCTGCGATCCCCATGCGCTGCATATTCTTCTCCGCAAGCCGTTTTTCCTCTTTGCTGTAAAACGGCCGGAAGCCGCAGCGCCCCTGACACCCTGAGAGGACGATCTCATATACGGACGCAGGAAAATCTTTCTGGATGACGGTCTGCTGAGGCAGATAGCCGATCTCATTTTTCTTCAGCCCGTCACCGATCAGGATCTGACCCTTGACCGGTTCCTGCAGATGGAGCAGTGTTCTCATAAGTGTGGTTTTGCCGGACCCGTTTTCTCCCACAATGCACAGATAGTCTCCTGCATTCACAGTAAAATTCAGACCCTCCACGATGGAATGCGCGTCATAGCCCAGCGACAGATCCCGAACGGTGATATAAGCCATAATCCGACTCCTAATTCAATGCGTCTCTGAGGACGGCAAGATTGTTCTCCATGATGGAAAGATACGCGGCGCCGTTTTCGACATCCTTTGCCGTTACCGACTGCATGGAATCCATGGAAAGGATCGCCTGGTCCTTCGTCCGTGTGTTCGAAATGATCGTTTCCGCGATCCGATGATCGGTTCCTTCAATGGTGATCACGGCCGGAAGCATGAGTTCATCCACTTTCCGGGCCAGGAAGACGATGGTCTCGAAGCTGGCTTCCGTCTCGGCGGAACAGCCGGTAAACGCCGCATAATAAGACAATCCGTAATCGTCCGTCAGATAGCGGAAGGGGAAGCGGTCTCCGAAGAGGATCGTTCTGACCGGTGCCTCATTGACCGCGGTCCGGTATCCGGCGTCGAGGGCATGCAGTTTTTCAATGTACGCGTCCGTATTCTTCCGATAGGATTCGGCATTCGCCGGATCGATCCTTTGGATCGCGTCAGATATGCGTTCCGTAAGGGCTGCCGCATTTTTCAGTGAAAGCCAGACATGCTCGTCATATTCGATCTCACTCTCCTCATGATTATGATCCTCGTCATGACCGTTTTCATGATCATGTTCATGTTCTTCCTCCTGCATGCCTTCGACCACTTCCTCTTCTTTAACGGCATCACCGAGAGCATCCAGAAGATTAATGACGATCATATCCTTGTTTGCTGCTTCCTTCAGCGCGTCATCCGCCCATTCGTCGGATTCCCCGCCGACATAGATGAACAGGTCACAGGTCGAGATCTTCAGGATGTCGGCCGCGGTTGGCTGAAAACTGTGGAGATCGACGCCGGTATCAAGCAGCATTGTCACTTCCGCTTTTGCGGGATTGTCCCCGAGGATCTCCATCACCCAGTCATATTCAGGAAAGATGGTCGTTACGATCTGAAGTCTGCCTGCGTCCGAGGCAGGCGGTTTGCTGACAGGACTGCAGGCAGACAGGCAGCCTGCAGCGAGCAGAACAGTTATGATAAAAGCGATTGTTTTTTTCACTGTGAAACCTCCGTGTATTCTTTTTTTCAGGTACGAAAAATACAAGGGCAGACGAATGCCCGAACAGGCATAGTTCACCCTTATAGGAGATTTCTTCAGTTATTCAATCTGACATTTTGGGAAACGGGCGTATTCCGGACCGCCGTGGTGACGGCAAAAAAGCTGACCGTGAGAAACAGTACGGCGGAAACAAAAGGAGCAGATCTTACGGCTACACCGGTACCGATGCGGCGGAGCGTATTTACGAACTGGCGGACACAGGCGCAGACAGGACAGTCTTCGCCGCAGCATTCATGATCCGCTTCAGCGGCAATGCAGAAAGCTGAAAACAGAACGATCACAAGCATCATCATTCCCATAATGCCCGCCGTGATTCTTTTCACGTTTCCTGCGTTCGAACCACGCATTTCTGTTTTCTCCTTTCCTGCTGCAGTTTTTGCCGTTACTTTCTGTCACATGCACTGTTCGCACAAGCCGTAAAAGACCGTGCGCACAGGGTCTAAGTGAAAACGATGCTCTGCGATAAGATGGGACTGGAACCCGTTCAGCTCGTCACAGCGCAGATGAATTAGTTTCCCGCATTTTTCACACTTGCAGTGAAAACAGATCCCTCTGTCTTCATATCTTTCCGGCACTGGATATTCAAAGCAGGCTGGGCTGTTTCTGTCAACATAGTATTTTTTGATAATGCCTTCATCGACCAGGCTTTCCAGATTCCGGTAGACAGTCGACTGACCGATCGGCGCGCCATGAGATTTGCAATACGAGCAGACATCTCCGGCGGTAACATGAACTCCCGGAACCGTTTCAAAATAGCGGAGAAGGATCTCGCGCTGTCTTGTCTTATATCTGGACCGTGAATGCATGTGCGCCTCCAACCAACAGAACTCTGAAATATTATATAATATTAATTTGATTTGTCAAGAAATTCGGGAATTGTTCTCATATTTATCCCGGAACAGTCCGACGGCAAAAAAGCACCGGACGGCTGTCGCAGCCGTCCGGTGCTTCGATTCCTGTCCTTGCTTTGTTTCGGAGGATAAACTACCATTCCTGAATGAAGATCTCGCCGGTGATCGTGTTGATATAGGTCGAATCCGCAGCCCATCCGGCCATGTCCGCCATACGCGTCGGATAATGTTCCACGTACATCAGGCAGCCGCCCGTAAAACCGAGCTCGTACCACTCACCGCTCTTCATTTCAATGTCGATCGTGCAGTAGTTGCCGTCATAGACCGCGTTCACTTCCACACTGTCGATCTCCTCGGGCGCAAAGGTCTTCGAGGCGATGTTCGTTACATAGGAGATATACTGCTCTTCACCCATATGATCGTACGGAATGGAACGGAGATCCAGCTCGGGTTCCAGGCTGTAGAGCGCGTTGCAGGTCGCCCGGACGATGAATCCGCTCTTTGCCGCGATGTCCATCATGATCAGGTTCTTCTTTTCGATATGATAGTAGTTCTCGCGGTAGCCGCTGCGGTCGAGGACGTAGCTGATCTCGTCTCCCTCGAGGTGATAATCCAGCTCTTCAAGTGTTTTTCCCTCTGCGTCTCTGCGCTCCGACGCTCTGCCGTTCGCGGCAGATACGAAGTTGCGGTAGATCAGCTCTGCGTCCGCGGGAGACATATCGCCTTCCTGGATGTTCGTGATATCGCCCGGAATGAAGTTCTCCGGCGCGACCAGATGAACGACCGCGTCGTCATAGCGGATGTCCGCGTCGAATGGGACCATTTCCCGCATGGCGGCGTCGCTCGGATGCACCATGAACCCGACGAGATTTCCCATCGCGTAGGAGACCGTGACGAAGGGGCATGCGCCTCCCGTCGTCGCGAAACTGATCGATTCGCTCAGCACCGTACCGTTTGCATCCGTGTTCCTTCCGTGATAGTAGGTATTGGTTCCTACATCGGTTCCGACCTCCACTCCGAGAAGTTTCGCGATCTTATCCGCATCCTTTTTCCAGTCGGAGGAACCGGTGTTCTGAACAACCGTATTGTCCGCGACGAGCACCTGCAGGTTCTTCTCCAACAGGCAGCAGACGAAATCCTGCGCCTCGTTCGTGATCCTCAGAACGTTGCCCCTGTAACCGGACTCGTCGACGTAGCGGATCACGGAGATTCCTCCGTCCAGGTCCCGGTTCAGAACCGTTGCATAAATGTTCCGGACGACCGCGACCGCCTTCTGATCGAGCTCCGGTTCCACCGGGTCTCCCTCTTTCCAGGTCTTCGCGATATAGGAATAGATATCCGTGATCCGCGGGAACAGGTCCTTATAGCGCCATTCCCGCTGGAGGATCCGCGTCATCATCTCATCCGGCTGCGGCGTCGGAGTCGGTTCCGGCTGAGGCGTTATCTCGAACAGATCGGGATCAGCTCTGAACGCTTCCTTCTCTTCCGCTTCCGCAGCGGAAGTCGTGATCAGAACGTCCTGCATCTTCACATTCCTGAAAAGCGTCATCGTGGACCAGAAGATCGCACCGAACCCAAGCACCGCCGCTAGCGCGATCACGAGCGCCCTGTTTCTGCTGAAAAAGTTTTTCATTTGCAATCACTCCTTTGCTTCTGCTGATGCACCCAGTATACCGTCCGTTTTGTAACGGAGTATTCATCAGCCTGTAACCGGGTTGTAAAACGTGATCTCAGCCTGCGTTCCCCCGTCTCCGGTCCTGGAAAAGCTCAGCTGTGCGCCGTGGACTTTCGCGATCTGGTGGCAGAGCGGGATCCCGATCCCTCCCTGAATATGCATCCGACGGAAGCGCGGAGGAGCATTCAGATACGCAAGTTCCCCGTCCGTCAGGCCCCGTCCGTGATCGGTGACCGTGATCCGGTTCCTTTCCGACCGGAGTTCGATGGGCGATCCCGGATCCGAAGCCCGCGCCGCGTTCTCGATCAGGTTGGAAAGAAGCGAAGACAGCATGGCTCTGTCACCGATCAGAGTCCCCCATCCGATCTCGTAGGAAACCTCCGGATAGGTCTTCTGAAGATGCGTGAAGAGTTCCTCAAGATCGACCGGGGCGAAATCGTCGCCGATCTCTTCTTTGTTATGCATGGTAAGAAGGCGGGATGAGATCTCGGAAAGGCGCCTGCTCTCGTCCGCGATATACGACGCGGCCATATGCCGCTGCTCGTCCGTGAGCCGGGTATCCCGGATCGTTTCCGCGTAGCCGCGCATGACGGTCAGGGGCGTCCGCATCTCATGCGCAAGTCTGGATACGGGCAGATTGACCCGGTACAGCAGGATGTAAAGTACGATCGCCATAAAGAGCGCCACAGCCGTTCCGGTCAATGTCGCCGTCAGAAGCTGCCGGTTCAGGAGCGCCTGCATCTGTTCCGCGTTCTTCAGATAAAGAAAACCGTATCCCGACGGAATCCTGTCACAGATGAAGAAGTACAGCTGCTCTCCTTCCCGGATAAATCCGGCCGTTCCCTCCGCTTTTGCCAGTTCCATGGAGACCGTGGAATAAAGCGTCTCCTTCCCGAGAGAGAACCGGAACTGTAGGCCGGATCCCTCATATGCGCTCAGAAACTGGGTCGCTACGATCGTTCTTCTTGCGGGCGCCACCCTTGTGACCGCCTGCTCGAGCGCGTTCGAGATCGCGCGCTCCTCCGTTTTTGCGGATCGCATCCCCGATTCCAGCGTCATGACGACGGGCGGCGCGCTGACAATGAACATGCAGATATACAGGATCAGAACGCAGGTTAGAGCCGCAAGGAGATAGGTTTTCTGCCAGAGCTTCATGTCTTACTCCTCAAAACGGTACCCGTTTTTATAAATGGTCTTGATATGTTCCTCCAGGTTGAGCTTGCGGCGGAGACGCTGGATATGCACATCCACCGTCCTGCTCTCACCCATGTAGCTGATCCCCCACGCCATGTTCAGGAGCTTTTCTCTGGTCAGGCAAATGTTCCTGTTCTCGATCAGCGTATGCAGGAGCGTGAATTCCTGATGCGTCAGTTCGACCGGCTCTCCGTGGAGCAGCACCGAATGCGCGTCCCAGTCGATCGATAGATCCCCGAGCGTATACCGCGCTTCAGCTTTGTGCGTGCGCCGCAGCACCGACTGGATGCGCGCCAGAAGCTCCGCCATTTCAAAGGGTTTTACGATATAATCATCCGCACCGAGTCCGAGTCCTTTCACTTTATCCGTAGTCGTCCCGACCGCCGTCAGAAAGATCGTCGGAATCTCCCGGATCCGCTCAAGCACCTGGAACCCGTCCATGTCCGGCAGCATGACGTCAAGCAGCATCAGATCGAACGGCTGAACTCTCGACAGGCGGATTGCTTCCTTCCCTGTTCCCGCAGAAGCGCACTCGTGCCCCACCGCTGAAAGATTCATCTCCAGAAGCTGCGCGATCGCCTTCTCATCCTCCACGATCAGTATTTTCGCCATATGTCTCCCTCCGTTCGGTATTTCGCATAATATGCTCGACTATAGTATATCAGAACATATATTGCAGGGTTGTAAATTCACTTCTCCCCAAAGCGGAATCCGCTCCGGTTTTCCGTTTCTCCCGGAAAACGGCTTGAATCCACAGCGGAATCGGATATAATAGAAAACAGCATTACAGTTTGTCAGGAGGCGGAACATGATCAGAGGCAGAAAGGTGATCGGCATCATCGGCGGTATGGGGCCCATGGCAACAGCCGATCTGTACCGGAAGATCATTGAGAATACCGACGCGTCGACCGATCAGGAGCATCTGCATATCCTGATCGACAGCGATACGGATATCCCGGACCGGACTGCCTGCATCCTCGATGGAAGCGACGCGCCTCTCTCTTATCTGACAGCTTCCGCAGAGCGTCTCATTTCCGCCGGCGCGGATCTTCTCATCATGCCGTGCAACACCGCCCATCATTTCTACGAACGGCTGCAGCTTTTCTCAGACGTCCCGGTACTGAACATGCCCGAGCTTTCCGCGAAATACTGTTCGGAAAAGGGATATGACTGCGTCGGGATCCTCGCGACGGAAGGCGCGCTTTCCGCAGGCGTCTGCGATCCTTATTTCGAAAGGTACGGGATCCGTCTCGTACTTCCGTCCCGGCAGGGCGTCAAAAAGCTCATGCGTCTCATCTACGGAGAAGTCAAGGCCGGAAAGCCCTGCCACCCGGAACTGCTGTCGCGGGAGCTGCTGAACATGGCCCTTGAAGGCGCCGAGGCGTTCCTTCTCGCGTGCACGGAACTGCCGCTCGTATTCGCGGGGCAGAACGGTCCCCTTCCTTTCATCGACCCGACGCTGATCCTGGCGCGCGCCGCGATCGAGGCGGCAGGCGGAAAGCTGAAGCCCGAACCATTCTCCTGACACTTCATATGAGTCTTTTTCCAGCGCTTCCGTTGCATCGGGAGCGTTTTTTCTGTTCAGACGCGGAAAAAACAAAAAAACGGTTGCCCGGATCCTTTCGGGGAAGTACAATATGAGCAGAAACGATCATTATTAAAAAGCGGGAGATGAGCGGACGTGAGAGTGGAAAAGCAGTACATCGCGATCGATCTGAAGTCCTTCTACGCGTCCGTGGAATGCCGCGAGCGCGGTCTCGATCCGCTTATGACAAACCTTGTCGTCGCGGATCCGGAGCGGACGGAAAAGACGATCTGTCTTGCGGTCTCCCCTTCCCTCAAGCGGTGGGGGATCCCCGGAAGGGCGCGTCTGTTCGAAGTGATCGAAAAAGTAAAAGAAGTGAACGCCAGACGCCGTATGGCGGCGCCAAATCACCGTTTTACGGGAACGAGCTGCGACGCGTCCGAACTCGACCGGAATCCCTCTCTGGAGCTCGGTTTTATCACCGCGCCTCCTAGGATGGCGCTGTACATGAAAAAGAGCACGGAGATCGTAGATATCTATCTGCGGTACGTGTCTTTCGAAGACATGCACGTCTATTCGGTGGACGAGGTCTTCATCGACGCGACCGGATATCTTCCTTCCTATCATTTAACAGCGCGCGAGCTCGCGGTCCGCATGATCCGGGATGTTCTGAAAGAGACCGGGATCACGGCCACTGCAGGCATCGGAACCAATCTGTACCTTGCGAAGATCGCGATGGACATTATGGCGAAGAAAATGAAAGCGGACAGTGACGGAGTGCGACTCGCGGAACTCGACGAGATGCGCTACCGGGAAGAGCTCTGGGATCACCGTCCGCTCAGAGACTTCTGGCGGATCGGCGGCGGGACCGTGAAAAAGCTCGAATCGCACGGCATGTTTACGATGGGAGATGTCGCCCGCTGTTCCCTTCGTGACGAGGATCTTCTATACAGCCTGTTCGGCGTGAACGCGGAATATCTGATCGACCACGCCTGGGGATGGGAACCCGTTACAATCGCCGATATCAAGGCATATAAGCCGGAAAACAGCAGTCTCAGCGTAGGTCAGGTCCTTTCCGGTCCGACCGCAGCCGCTACCGCGCGGATCATCGTCCGCGAGATGGTCTCCTCTCTTTCTCTTGATTTGGTGGAAAAGGGTCTTCTTACAGATCAGGTCTCGCTCGCCGTCGGGTACGACGTCGAAAACCTGAAGGGGATGTTCGCGGGAGAGACAGAGACCGACTGGTACGGCAGAACGACTCCGAAAATGGCGCGGGGATCGGAAAACCTGAAAGCCCCCACTTCCTCGACCCGCCTGATCACGGACGCGGCTCTGAACCTGTATGACCGGATCATCGATCCCCGTCTGACCGTCCGCCGCATATATCTCGGATTCAACCATGTGATGCCGGAAGCCGAGGCCAAAGCCGCTTCGCGCGCCGAGCAGCTGGATCTGTTTTCCTGCGAAGACTCCGCCAAGAGGAATGAAGCGGAAGAAAAAAAGCTTGAAAAGGAACGAAAACTGCAGGAAGCCATGCTGAAAATCAAGGGCAAATACGGCAAGAACGCAATCCTTCCCGGTACAAGCTATCAGGAAGGCGCTACCGCACGCGAGCGCAATTCCCAGATCGGAGGGCACAAGGCATGAGCAGAGCATATGACGACATCCTCCGTCTTGATCACTTCGAGCCGAAGCGGCATCCGCGCCAGCCGATGTCAAAACGCGCCGCGCAGTTCTCCCCGTTTGCAGCTCTTACCGGCTACGGCGATGCGGTCGAAGAGACTGCCCGGTATACGGATTCACGGACAGAAACTGCCGGGGAAACGCAGGATGCGATCAACCGCGCCCTGAACCTTCTTGAAGCGCGCGTCTCCCTGCATCCGCCCGTTCTCGTCGAGTATTTCCTTCCGGATTCAAAAAAGGCGGGAGGTTCCTACCGTACCGTTTCCGGAACGCTCGAAAAGATCCGCCCGTTCGAACAGGAGCTCGTTCTTTCCGGCGGAATCACGATCCCGTTCTCCGAGATTCGAAGACTATCCGAACTGCCGTTTTCCGCAGAAGACTGAGCCCAGGCAAAATATGTGTGAAACGCGGTTTCTCACTTGACTTTCCCGGTCCACGGTCCTATGATTGACGGGTATCTTCCAGAAAGAGTAGCAGCATTTCCATGACCCAGACCGCGCAAAAACAGTATCTTATGATCGAGGGACCGATTCGCAGGCAGATCCTGCGTTTCGCGATCCCTATTTTTGTCGGCTACCTGTTCCAGCAGCTGTACAATACCGCGGACGCGCTGATCGTGGGAAACCTGATTGGGAGCGCGGCGCTTGCCGCCGTGACGGGCACCGGTTCCCTGATCCATTTCATCGTCGGCTTCTTCGCCGGCTTTTCACTCGGCGCCGGAACCGTGATCGCGCGCCATATCGGGAGCGAGGACGATGAGCGGACCGAAAAGACCGTCCACACCGCCGTTGCGATGGGGCTGTTCTTCTGTGTCATTCTGACCCTGATCGGCGTATTTCTGACGCCGTCGATCCTGCGCCTGATGGGGACTCCCTCGGACGTCCTCCCCGGCGCGATCCTGTATCTGAGGATCTACTTTGCCGGCTGCAGCGGACTCGTCCTGTACAACATGTTCGTCGGCATCCTGCAGGCGAGCGGCGATTCCACGCACCCGCTCTATTATCTCGTCATCAGTTCGCTCATCAACATCGTTCTGGACATCATTTTCATCGCGGTTTTCCATATGGGCGTTGACGGCGCAGCTCTTGCCACGGTCATCGCGCAGTGCACCTCCGCCGTTCTGGTCTTCATCCGTCTGTACAGAAGAGATGACAGCATCCGGATCCGGCTGAGCCGGATCCGTGTGGACGGCCGCGCGCTGAAGGAGATCTTCCTGTATGGTCTTCCGACGGCAGTCCAGAGCAGCGTGATCGACTTCTCCAACATGCTGATCCAGTCCTATATCAATTCGTTCTCCTCCGCGGCCATGGCGGGGATCGGCGCGTTCGTGAAGGTGGAAGGTTTTGCTTTCCTGCCCGTCACAGCCTTCTCCATGGCGATGTCGACGTTCATCTCCCAGAATCTCGGCGCCGGCAGAAAAGACCGGATCCGGGAAGGCATGAAATTCGGCATCCTTTCCTGCGTTCTGGCGATCGAGGTCATCGGGCTGATCTCGTTCCTGTTTACCCCGACCCTGGTGAGCGCGTTCAACCAGGATCCGGAAGTGATCGCCTACGGCGTGCTGCGCGGACGGATCTGCTCCCTTTTCTACTGCCTGCTCGGATTCTCTCATGTCTGTTCTGCGATCTTCCGAGGTCTCGGCAAACCGGTCGTTCCGATGATCGTCATGCTCGTCTGCTGGTGTCTGATCCGCGTTCTCGTCCTGTTCACCATCGGACTGGTCTATCACAACATTCTTCTGGTCTGCTGGATCTATCCCGTCACCTGGAGCCTCAGCTCGATCACTGACCTGATCTATCTCGGCCATCTCAAAAGAAAACAGATTGTCTAGCCGTTTTCTTCTGACCGGAACAGAAATACTCAGATCAAGCGCAAGGGCTGCCGCATGATGTACGTGCGGCAGCCCTTTGATTATTATTCTTATATTCCCGCTGAGAATCAGAAGCTGTATGAGAAACCCGCGGAAAACTGCAGTATACCATCTCCGAGTTTGCTCTTCAGGATAGAAAACGCCTGATCTCCGGTACAGTGCCCGGTCAGAATCCGCCGGACAGAAGTTTGATGAATCCTTTCGGTTAATGCGGCTGTTTCCCGATCTGTCAGCTTGTACAGATGGAGCCCTCCGACATAGGTGCTGACATCTCTTCTGCCCAGTGCTTCATAGATATCTTCGAGAATATTGATCATGCCGGTATGTGAACAGCTGCTGAAAACAATCAGGCCTCTGCCGGAATCAATGACCAGCGACTGCTCGTGTGAAAAATCATCGAAAACGCGTCTTCCGCTGCGTTCAACATACAGTTCGTTGCGTTTCGCGATCGATCGGTAATTCATCTTGCGATGCGGGATCAGCCAGATTCCGTCATCAATAGAATAGACGCCGCTGACATAACGGATCCTCTCCCTGTATTCTTGCAGGATTCCTTTCCGAATCCCGTTATACCGAAATGCTCCGTCCTTAATTCCCCAACAGTTTTCCGATACACCTGAACGGACAAGAAACGGGGCGGTTCTGTTCAGTCTGAAAAATGCTTCCATACCGTCCGCATGATCGTAATGCGCGTGTGAAAGCACGCCGGTATCGACGGCAGCAAGATCAACTCCAAGAAGCTCCGCATTCCGGGCAAAAGCAGACGAGGAACCGGTATCCAGAAGAATCCGCCTGTCATCTGCGGTGATCAGAATGCTGAGCCCCCATTCGGCAGCCAGCGTTCCCGATGCGATATTGTCGACCAGCACGGTCATTATCACATTTTGCAGCATATGCCTCGCGTCCTTTCCTGTGTATTCTATCATAGGCTGACCTGTACCGGAAGATACGGTTTCTTTCTTTTTGCGGAAAGCAGTTGACACAACATATTTCTCATGTTATAATCACCTCAATTCCTATATGTTTAATAGGCATTCATGAGGAAGAAGTACAGACCATAGATTCCAGGAGGAAACAGCAGTGAAAGTTTACAATGCCATCACCGAACTGATCGGACAGACGCCGCTTCTGAAACTCAGCAACTACATCCGCGATAACGGACTGGAAGCCGATATTTACGGAAAGCTGGAGTACTTCAATCCGGCAGGAAGCGTCAAGGACCGGGTTGCGAAGGCGATGCTCGACGACGCGGCCGCGAAAGGACTGCTCACAAAGGATTCTGTTATCATCGAGCCGACGAGCGGGAACACCGGTATCGGTCTCGCGGCTGTCGCCGCTTCCAGAGGCTACCGCGTGATTCTGACGATGCCGGAGACCATGAGCGTCGAGCGTAGGAATCTTCTCAAGGCATACGGTGCCGAGATCGTTCTGACCGAAGGCAGCAAAGGAATGAAAGGCGCGATCGAAAAAGCCAATGAGATCGCGGCTTCCACGCCCGGCAGCTTTATTCCGAGCCAGTTCACCAACCCGGCCAACCCCGCCGCGCATTTCGCGACCACGGGGCCCGAGATCTGGACGGACACGGACGGGAAAGTGGATATCTTTGTGGCAGGCGTTGGAACCGGCGGCACGATCACCGGCGTTGGAGAATATCTGAAATCACAGAACCCGGATGTGAAAGTCGTTGCTGTGGAACCTGCCTCCTCCCCCGTTCTTTCGAAGGGTGTTTCCGGTCCCCATAAGATCCAGGGCATCGGCGCCGGATTCGTTCCCGATACTCTGAACACTTCGGTCTACGACGAGATCATCCCGGTAGAGAACGAAAACGCCTTCCGGACCGGAAAGGCGCTTGCTCGCAAGGAAGGACTTCTGGTCGGCATCTCGGCAGGCGCCGCAGTCTATGCCGCGACGGAACTTGCCAAGCGTCCTGAAAACAAAGGCAAGATCATCGTCGTCCTTCTGCCCGATACCGGGGACCGGTATCTGTCGACCCCGATGTTCATCGACTGACTTTTACTTTCCTGAGATGCAAAAGGGAGCTGCAGCCACAGCTCCCTTCGTTTCTATTGTCCGTCTGAAGTTTGTTCAGTCTTCCGCAATCGAGGCAAGGCTTTCGCCATTGAGCCATCTGAGAAGCTCCTTCGGGCTGGCCGGCAGATCCTCCGTCCAGAAATCGGTGCGTCCGGGCACCATCTGCGTCGGGTCGTCGGACTCCGCCCAGACCACCCGCGCGAGCACATGTTCGCCGCACTCCCGGATATCTCCGTCCGGCAGTTCCTCATACTGGATCAGGATCGTCGTTTTCTGCTGGTCCGTCATCCATCTGCCGAAATTGGTCGTCGGTTTCTTCCAGGTCCACTTCCTGCGTTCTCCGTGCTCTTTTCCCTTTGCGATGAGATAACCGTTCCTGATATCCTGGGAAGCGCGCATCAGCCAGACCACGTGATAGCCCGCACGCTGAAAATGCTCGGTGACCGGGAAAAAGGTCTCCTCCATGAGAAGCCCGCCCTGCAGCATCACGACAAAGTGATGGATGCAGATATAGGCGTCGTAGCTTTCCCCTTCATATTCGATAGGAACATTCCGGCATTCGGGCGGCACAAGGCTCCGCCACCGCTCCTGCCAGTCTTCCTTGGATACCGGCGGTTTCTGTCTGCGCTCCCGGATTCGGCTGAAGAATGAAAACACGGTCCTTTCCTCCTCGGATCTGATATAATCAGTATATCAGACGGAGCGGCGCAGCGCAACAATCCTTCCGGTTTCACATCTGTCCAGCTAATTTTACGTTCTTTTTCATTGTGAATCGTGTATAACCGGTGCTATACTTTATATCGGAAAAAATGAAAGGAGGCGTTTTGAATGTTCCGTTCTTTCTTCAACAGAGACGACAGTCAGAACACCACTGGACGCGCTGCAGCAGATGCCGTGTTCGGGGAAGACGCCGAGATTCTTTTCCTGGATGACTCCGAAGATCTGGTCTTCAGCGACGACGATGATTTTGAAATCAGTTCCGAGTTCTGACCGATAAGAGACATTCTGAAAGAACAGGCAAGGCTTCACCGCTGCCAGTCGCGCTCCAAGGGCGCTTTTTTTTTTGCCTTTTTTCCGTATGTTCCCTCAAGCCAGCATATGATATAATATAAGGTATCAGATCTATTTCCAAGGAGGACTGCTATGGACCCGATCCGAATCGAAGACCTGTTTGCTTTCCGGTTCCTTTCCGAACCGCGCTTCAACCCATCCGGCACAAAAGCCGCGTTCGTCGCAAGCAATGCGGATGCGGAGGAAAACTGCTATACCTCGCGTCTCTGGCTGTATGAGAACGGCTCTGTGCGCCAGCTGACCGATCTCGGAAAGGAGCGAGGCTTCGTCTGGCTGGATGACGACCGGATCCTGTTCCCCGCCGTCCGTTCCGCGGCCGAGAAAAAGCGCGCCGAGGCAAAGGAGGAATTCACTTCCTACTATGTCCTGGACCTGAACGGCGGAGAGGCGCTTCCTCTGTTCACTGTTCCGTTCCATGCCGGCAGAATCAGGCCGGCAGGACCGGACCGTTTCATCCTTTCCGCCTCCTGTGACAAGCGGTATCCGGACCTGTATCTGGCGGACAAAGACCGGCTTGAGGAAGTCAAAAAGGAACGGGAGAAGAACAAGGATTACGAGGTGTTCGACGAACTTCCGTTCTGGTTTAACGGACAAGGCGTGATCAACGGACAGTTTTCGAGGCTGTTTCTCGTCAAGCTGAATCCCTTCAGCGTAACGCCGGTCTCCGGAGAAAATGAGGACGCTGAGGATTTCGAGCTTCTCGGAGATGTACTGTATTATACCGTGAATCCTTTTTCGAAATGCCGTCCGCTCTACGGTTTTACGCTGAAATCACTTGATACCGCCACCGGGGAAAAGAAGGAAGTCTGCAGAAGTGACGAGCTTCTATCCCCCTCTCTTGAAACCTGCGGCGGAAAGCTTCTGCTATTGACGACCGACGGAAAGCGGTACGGACTGAACGAGAATTCGAATGTCTATGAATTGAATACTGAGACCGGATCCATCGATCTTCTGCGGACTGAGGATTACAGCTGGTACAACAGCGTCGGGAGCGACTGCCGCTACGGCGGCGGCCGTCAGAGTGTTGACTTCGGCGGCAGTCTTTATCATCTGACCACGCGCGGCGGAAACACGGTACTGATGAAGCTGGATCCGGACGGAACGGATACGCCCGTGTTTGAGAAGCCCGGCTGCATCGACTCGTTCGACATCCGCAATAATACGGTTCTGTGCGTCGGTCTCTATGATATGCGTCCCCAGGAACTGTATACGATCGATCTTAAGAACGGTGAGTGCCTGCGCGTCTCGGACTTCAACGGCGAGGCGCTGAAGGACCGTTACATTGCAAAGCCCGAACCTCTCACGGTCGAAAGCGACGGCTACAAGATCGAAGGCTGGGTGCTGCTGCCGCTCGGCTATGACCCATCCAAGTCCTATCCGGCGGTCTTCGACATCCACGGCGGTCCCAAAACCGTATACGGCCCCGTATTCTATCACGAGATGCAGGTCTGGGCCGGAAAAGGGTATTTCGTCTTCTTCTGCAATCCGAAGGGAAGCGACGGCGGTGACAACGAGTTTGCTGACATCCGAGGGGCATACGGTTCTACGGACTTCCGGAACCTCATGGACTTTGCGGACGCGGTCCTTGCGGCGTATCCCGCGATCGATCCGAAGCGTGTCTGCGAGACCGGCGGAAGTTACGGCGGCTTTATGACGAACTGGATCATCGGACACACAAAGCGGTTCTGCTGCGCAGCTTCCCAGCGTTCGATCTCAAACTGGATCAGTTTCTTCGGCGTATCCGACATCGGACCGCATTTTACCCGTGATCAGACTGCCGGAGATCCCTTCGATTCCCCTGTGAGGATCTGGTCCCAGTCCCCGCTCGCCTATGCGAAGAACG
>JAEEGL014155374.1_pt1 | contig 19731 bp, 11 predicted proteins | sample 9134231 | NCBI WGS metagenome assembly JAEEGL01 (sample SAMN16246548, study PRJNA631951) | gut metagenome | biome: gut microbiome; feature: rumen; material: fiber-attached | host: Bos | place: Iran: Karaj | collected 2018-10 | reverse complement strand
TTTTTGGCCTCTTTTCCTCCAATGTCTTGAACCGTAGCTCGCTACGCTTCTTCGACCCTGAAGCCAAATTTGCTCAAAAATAGACTAAGCACAATTCAAAGCTAATTTTTAGAACATACCATAACTTATACTCCTGGCTATTTGACTAATGTCTTCTTGCCGTTTATGATGTTGATGCCCTTCATCGGCTTGCTCAGGCGCTGGCCGCTGAGGTTATAACATTTACCATTTGACCATTTACCATTTACCATTTGACCATCTGACCATTTACCATTTACCATTTGACCATCTGACCATTTGCCATTTACCATTTGACCATTAGCATCATTGTCAATTGAGCGGATGCCTGTAGGGTCGTAGGCTGGGTTGTCCATCCATACGATGTTCGAGGTGTTGCGCTCGCCGCCGCCGTAGTAGATGCTCTGCACACCGAACTTCGTGCAGTAGGCAGGCTCGTCAATCGGGTTGATGTAGAACCAGCCGCCACCCCAATAAATGTCCCAGCTGTCGTTGTATTCATAAGGTATCTCCACCATGTCCTCCGTGACGTCGCGATACTCGGAGGCGCGCACCACAAACGGCTTCTTATTCCCCTCTGTCTCTATCCATACGGTATAGAAGAGCTTTGAGGTCAGAAGGGAGTTGCCGTACACGTCCACTGTCGGGATGTAGAAGTTAAACACGGGGCTATAGCCTGTGAGCGTGAAGTCTGTTATCTGCGGGGTGGCAGGTGTTGCGGCAAAGTCAACATTCTTCCCGATGACGACCTTACCATAATAATGTGATGAGCCGTCGGTGGTAATGCTCATCAGGGACTCATCGAAGTAGCCGCCTTCCGGCTCAATGATGCTGATGCCGCTGCCCAACCTCAGGCTGCCCAGACCAAAGAACGCTTCGAAAACTGGGTCTTCATCATAGGGCGCGAACGTGAGGCGTGTTGTGCTGCCACTCACATCCAATGTAGCCGCTCCTGTCTTATCCTGCAAGCCAACTCTGTGACTTATGAAGTCGAGTTGCGGGCCGTTGATGGTGCAGAGGATATTACTTTGAGCCAAGTAAAGTCCAGAAGTTTCCTCTGATATGCAGGTAAGTTTGCCGTCGCCAGTAATGAAGAAGGACTTGCTGGAGGTAATCGCTTGATTGCGGATGGTGAAGGTGTTGTCGCCAACAATAACGATGTTCAGCCCTTCTACTTCATCGTTGCAGATACCAGCACCCATCGGACCTTCCGTGTTTATCAGCGTAGCGTCGGTCACGGTAAGCGTCTTTGTAGAGGGGTCATACTTGAACTGTCCATTGCCGAGGATGTCAGGGGCATTGGCCGAGGTGACGTGTTTCTCGCCGACATATATGCCGTAATCGATTTTCTTGTGTATGTCAATCTTGCCTCTGTAGGGATTTATGCCGTCGGTGGTGACGCTCTTCAGCGATTCGTCGAAGTAACCGTTCGTTGGCTCATGGATGCCCAATCCGGTGAGCAGCACCAATCGGCCAAGGTTGTGAATAGTCTCATAGTTGTAAGCGTCGTTCTGAAGTGTGAGGCTCGTCGTATTGCCCATCAATTCCAGTGTTGCCGTGCCTTGACCGTCGATGATGCCGAATGAACCCTTGAGGTCAATCTGCGGGCCGTCGATGATGCAGGTTATGTTGTCGCCTGACAGGTAAATGCCGCAGCCATTTGTCGCCGTGCCGGTAAGCGTGCCGTCGCCGGTAATGGTGCAAGATTGCTTGGAATGTATCGGGTTGCTGCGCGCGGAAATCGTGTTGTCGCCTTCAAGCTTGATGGTCAGATCCTCAATGTCGCGGTTGTCGATGCCGCCGCCAAACGTCCCGTCTGTATTTGTCAAGGTGGCATCCGTTAGGGTAAGTGTCTTCGTGCTTGAGTTGTATGCGACCGAGCCGGAGGTGATGGCCGGGCTGACGATATGGTGCGTGCAGTTCTTCCTGATGTTTGTCTCGCCAATATAGAGGCCTATGTATTGTATCTCTTCTTGGCTCCAGAAGCAGACGCAGTCCTCGGAAGAGTAAGTGGTGCTTGACGAGAAGATGTCGTTATCTTTATAAGCGTAGCCGTCGCTGGGGTTCCACCAGGTGTCGCTCGTACAGATGTCCATGCCGTCCATTTCGAGGTCGCTCATGCAGAAGCAGGCTTGGGTTGCCCCGGCAAACCGATAGTCGGAATTGTCGTCGAACTTTTTGACCGTGAGCTTGTGCGCTCTCATCTCATCGACGAGGCCATACTTCTTGCCGTACACTTCGAGTCCCCCCATGAAGATAGTCATATCGCCACGTGCCACAATGCCGCTGCCTGTTCGGGAAATGACGACCAGTTTGCCGGTGCCAGTGAAGTTGGTGTCTTTCCAGAAGTCAATGCCGTCGAAGCTTGAGGTGATATCGTAAAAGCCGTCCGTCTTGATGTTCAGCCCTTCGATGGCACGGTTGGAGATTCCCGAGTAATCCGTGGAGGTGAGGTTGCCCGTAATCTCCAGCGTATTGGTGCTTTTTGTCCAGCTCCACGAGTAATGCGAGCCTGTCATGTAGTTGCTTGCCGTACGCACAGGTTCGTCGCCCACCATCAGGAACGGCCTGACGTGGAACCTTGTGGCGAGATGCTTGTCACTATCCACATAACCCGTCCCCGACGTGAACGTCAGGCCTTCGTCGGTGCAGAGGCAGTCATCGAAGCTTACACTCTTGAAGCCATAGACGGCGCCGGCTTCGCAATTGACGTCAACAATTGAGTTAATGAATTTCAGCGTAGAGCTTGCAGCCGTGCCATAGAAGCCCTTTGATGCGCCTGTCAGGGAGAGCTTGATGCCCCACACCTCGAAATGTCCGTATTCGACGCCGATGCAGGAAAAGCCCGAACTGCTGGCGCTTGAATTGACAGTTATGGATGCACCTGCTTCGCCATGAAGGACAACATAGCTGTTGTCGAAGCGTATGCCACGGTCCGAAGCGATGAGGGAGTTCGCGCCCTTCAAACGGACGAAATAGCGGTCGGTGGCCGATGAGCCGAGCTGCGTGCCATAGATGCTGCCGTGGATAACCGCATCCTCAAGGTAAAGCGTCTTGTTGCCAGGGTTGTAAGTTACCTTACCCTCGATGCTGCTGCCAGTGATGGTTTGCTGGGTAGTGGCTTCGAGGTTGACTCTGACGCCGCCCACATAGAGCGTCTGCGCCCATGTCTTCTGTCCGACGGCCATTGCCACCAGCACGAAAAGTGAAAGGAGTAATGACTTGTTTTTCATAATATGTAAGTTTTTGTTATTGGTGCTTTGCGAAGAACCTGAGGTCGGCGGCTGAAAGGAAAGCCAAGGCATACCCCTCAAGGTGCGGAAGGGCAACTTAACGTGCCGATTTTTTTTATGCTAGGCTCATGATGTCAGCGAAGACGCCGGCGGCTGTTACGCTGGCTCCGGCTCCGTAGCCCTGGATGAGCATTGGGTACTCGCGGTAGCGTTCTGTGGTGAGCATAACGATGTTGTTGCTGCCTTCGAGCTTATAGAACGAATGGTTGCTGTCGAACTCGCGAAGGGAGACAGAACATTGAACATTGACCATAGATGATTGACCGTTATTCTTTGCCGCTGCATCTTCGGGCGTAGCCAAATGGTCAATAGTCAATGGTGATTGGTCAATGACTTCCATCTTTGCCACGAAGCGCCAGGCCTTGTTCTGCTTTTCAAGCTCTTGACGGCGTGCCTCGAAGTCGGCATCCAGCGAAGGCAGGTTCTTCCAGAAGTCCTCCAGCGTTCCCTCGAAGAACGACTGCGGGATGAATAGTTTGGCTTCCACATCTTCCTTACTTATCTCATAGCCTGCCTCGCGAGCCAGGATGACCAACTTGCGAATGACATCTGTGCCGCTCAAATCGATACGCGGGTCGGGTTCGCTGTAACCCTTTTCGTGAGCCATCCTTACTGTCTCGCTGAAAGGAACGTCCTTGCTGATGGTGTTGAAGATGAAGTTTAGCGTTCCACTCAGAACTGCCTCAATACGAAGGATTTTGTCGCCTGAGTTGCAGAGGTCGTTGATGGTGCGGATGATGGGCAGACCTGCCCCGACATTCGTCTCGAAGAGGAACTTTACACCTCTCTTCTGGCTGGTTTGTTTGAGATGTCGGTAGTTCTCGTAGTCGCTGCTTGCCGCTATCTTGTTTGCAGCCACCACATTGATGTTGTGCTCCAGGAAGTCGGCATAAAGTCCCGCCACCTCTGGGCTTGCCGTGCAATCGACAAAGACGCTGTTGAAGATGTTCATGCCTATCACTTCATCGTGCAGGCGCTTGATGTCGCTCTTTGGAGCGGCTGCAAGCATCTTTTTAAGTGAAGAGTGAAAAGTGAAAAGTGAAGAATCAGAGTTTGTTTCATTCGCAGATTGGTTACTTTCATTTTTCACTTTTAACTTTTCACTTTTCACTCCTTCTAAGGCGATGCCTTCGCGTGTGAACATCGCATTATGTCCGCTGGCAATGCCCACGACATTGAGTTTGAGGCGAAGCTCGCGCTTCAGCTTTTCCTGTTGCTGGTGTATCTGCTCCAAAAGGCTGCCGCCAACTGTTCCTACGCCGCAAATGAAGAGGTTAAGAACCTGATATTCGGAGAGGAAGAAGGAGTCGTGGATGACGTTGAGGGCCTTGCGAAGGAAGTTCTGGTTGATGACGAAAGAGATGTTCGTCTCGCTGGCACCCTGAGCACAGGCAATAACGCTGATACCCGAGCGGCCAAGCGTTCCGAAGAGCTTGCCCGCAATACCCGGTGTGTGCTTCATGTTTTCGCCCACGATGGCGACTGTGGCAAGGCCTTTCTCTGCAAGCATCGGGAACATCGAGCCGTCCTCAATCTCCTTCTGGAACTCTTCGTTCAGCACGCGGCAAGCCTCGTCCGCATCTTCGTCCTGCACACCAATACTGGTGCTGTTCTCACTGGAAGCCTGACTGACCATGAAGACGCTTATCCCGTTGTCTGCCAGGCAGGTGAAGATGCGGCGGTTGACACCAATCACACCCACCATCGAGAGGCCAGCAACGGTAATGAGTGTTGTGCCTTTGATGCTGGAGATGCCCTTGATGCTTCGTTTGTCGTCCTCTACCTCGTCTTTGATGATGGAACCCGGCGCATCAGGATTGAAGGTGTTCTTGATGAGGATGGGTATGTGCTTGATGCAGACGGGATAAATCGTCGGCGGATAGATTACCTTTGCGCCGAAGTTGCAAAGCTCCATTGCCTCGATGTAGCTCAGTTCGGGAATGACGTAGGCGGAACTGATAACCTTCGGGTCGGCAGTCATAAAGCCATCCACATCAGTCCATATCTCCAACACACTTGCATCCAAAGCCGCAGCAATAATGCTGGCTGTATAGTCGCTGCCACCGCGACCGAGGTTCGTGACCTCGCCACTCTCGGCATCTGTGCTGATAAAGCCGGGAACAACATAACATTTACAATTTGACAATTTACAATTTACAATTTGACCATTTACTATTTCGGCGAAGGTCTCGCGCACCAATTTATTCGTCAGTTCCCTGACCAATCTGTTTTTCCCAGCCTTGTAAATGGTAAATGGTAAATGGTTAAATGGTAAATGTTCGGTTTTGATGAACTCGCGACTATCGTACCACTCGGCGTTGTCCACCAGAGCGGCCATTATCTGACTGCTGATGCGTTCTCCGTATGAAACAATGGCTGCCTGTGTCTTGGGGCTTAAGTCGCGAATGAGGAAGACACCTTGATAGATGCTGCGAAGTTCTTCGAGCAATTCTTCTACGGTTGCCAAGAGCTTGTCGCGCTTCTCGCCAGCGGGAATAACAGCGCTAATCATCTCATTATGACGAGCCTTTATTTCCTCAAAAGACTCCTGATAGAGCTGATTGCCATCTACGGCCATTCGGCTTGTCTTGATGAGCTTATCGGTAATGCCGCCAAGGGCACTCACCACGACAATAACCGGCTCTGTCTGCCTCTCAACAATCTTTTTTACATTCAGAATGCTTTCTACGGAACCGACTGAAGTTCCGCCAAACTTCATTACTTTCATCCTTCTTTTTTCTTTTTCGCGTGCAAAGATACGAAAAAAGTGAAAAGTGAAAAGTGAAAAGTGAAAAATTATTTGTACTTTTGTGGCAAAATATCGAGAATGGTACACGAATTGAGTTTGCGCATTTTGCCGCAGCAAGCATACAACGAGCAGAGCATCCTTACCTATCTGCGACAAGAAAAAGGCATAGAGGCTCAGGCAGTCCGGGTGGTCAGACGAAGCATCGACGCACGCCAACGAACCATCTACGTCAACCTGACCGTAAGGGCATACGTGAATGAAGAACCGCCCTTGACGGACTTCGAGCCGTATATATATAAAGATGTAAGCGAGCGGCCTGCCGTCATAGTGGTCGGGGCTGGTCCTGGTGGATTGTTCGCTGCCCTGAGGCTTATAGAACTGGGTCTCAAGCCTATCGTCATAGAGCGCGGCAAGGATGTTCGCGAGCGCAAGAAGGATTTGGCTCGCATCCGTCCTGAACAGCGTGTTGACCCTGAAAGCAACTATTGTTTTGGCGAGGGTGGGGCAGGAGCCTATAGCGACGGAAAACTCTATACACGCAGCAAGAAACGCGGCAATACAGACCGCATCCTGCAAATCTTCGTGCAGCACGGCGCAAGCCCTTCTATCCTCTCCGATGCTCATCCCCATATCGGAACAGACCGCTTGCCGCGTGTCATAGAGAATATGCGCAACACGATTCTCAGTTGCGGTGGTGAAGTTCACTTCCAGACGAAAATGACAGGGCTTATCATTGACCATTCACCATTGACCATTGACCATTCTTTTTACAGGTCGGGTGTGGGTGAAATAAAGGGGCGTATTATCGGCATAGAAGCAGAGACCCCTAATGGTCAATGGTTTATGGACAATGGTCAATGTCTGGCAGTCATTCTTGCCACAGGCCATTCCGCTCGTGATGTTTATCGATACCTGGCTTCCAGCGGCATTGATATTGAGGCAAAGGGGCTTGCCATAGGTGTCCGATTGGAACACCCTGCCGAGCTTATCGACCAAATACAATACCACAACAAGCAGGGACGTGGCAAGTGGTTGCCAGCAGCGGAATACAGCCTTGTGACACAGGTTCAGGGGCGCGGAGTATATAGTTTCTGTATGTGTCCGGGAGGCTTTGTTGTGCCTGCGGCAAGCGGTCCTGAGCAAGTTGTAGTCAATGGTATGAGTCCATCGGGTCGTAATGGTCGCTGGAGCAATAGCGGAATGGTGGTGGAGATAAGGCCAGAGGACTATCAGAGCAAAGACCCCTCTAAATCTCCCCTTAAAGGGGAGACTTCCTTCCTTGAGTCCTCCCCCTTTAAGGGGGAGTTAGAGGGGGTCCTCTTTCAAGAAGAACTTGAGCGCACATGTTGGCTGCAAGCCAATAGGCAGCAGACGGCTCCGGCGCAAAGGATGACCGATTTCGTGAACGGTCGCTTATCTGCCTCTCTTCCCGCTTCTTCCTATGCACCTGGCTTGATTGCCAGTCCTTTACACTTCTGGCTGCCCGAGTTCATCGGCACGCGCCTTCGAGAGGCTTTCAAGTTGTGGGGTAAGCAGAAACATGGTTTCCTGACCTCCGAAGCAACCGTTATTGGCATTGAGACGCGAACAAGCAGCCCTGTTCGCATTCTTCGTGACAGCGAGACTTTGCAGCACATCCGTATTGCAGGCCTTTTCCCTTGTGGCGAGGGAGCGGGCTATGCTGGCGGTATCGTAAGTGCAGGAGTAGATGGAGAACGTTGTGCCGAATCGGTTGCAAGGTTTCTTGAAGCCAATTAAGATACTTAAATCCCCATCTAACATACATTTTGCTCGTAAAATGAAAGAAAAATAAACTTTTCTTTTGCATTTTGTTCTTCTTTTCGTACCTTTGCATGAAATTTTGAAAGAAAGGCCAATAAAACTAAGGTAAAACCATGAGCAAACTCTTGAAGCCTGCGGAATATACAGCCTTGCTGGACTTGAGCCAGACGGAGCAGGCAATTAAGAAAATCAAGGACTTCTTTTTGTGCAGTCTTAGTACGGAACTTCGTCTGCGTCGTGTTACGGCTCCTCTTTTTGTGTTGAGAGGGTTGGGCATCAACGACGACCTCAATGGTGTGGAGCGTCCTGTTACTTTCCCAATTAAGGACATGGGCGATTCTGTGGCAGAAGTGGTGCATTCCTTGGCAAAGTGGAAACGTCTTACACTCGCAGAGTACAAGATGCAGCCGGGTTTCGGTATCGTTACCGATATGAATGCCATTCGTGCCGACGAGGAACTGGACAACATTCATAGCCTCTATGTTGACCAATGGGATTGGGAGCGTGTGCTTCTTGCTGAGAACCGGAACGAAGCATATTTGCGCCGCATAGTCAAAAAGATTTATAGTGCTATCTTGCGTACAGAGTTTTATATCTGTGAAACCTATGCGCAGCTCAAACACTTCCTACCCGAAGACATTCATTTCATCCACAGTGAGGAGTTGCTGCGGATGTATCCCGACAAGACCGCCAAAGAGCGCGAACACCTCATTTGTCAGAAATACGGTGCCGTGTTTATTATAGGTATAGGCGGTAAGCTCAGCAATGGTGAGGCACATGATATGCGTGCTCCCGACTATGATGACTGGAGCACACCTAACGAGAGCGGTTTCAAGGGTTTGAATGGCGACTTGCTTGTCTGGTACCCGATTCTTGGCCGAAGCATTGAGTTGAGTTCGATGGGCATTCGTGTTGACAAAGAGGCTCTTCTCAAGCAACTTGCCTTGCAAGGCAAAGAAGAAAGGAAAGAATTGTATTTCCACCAACGTCTTCTTAATGATACATTGCCGCTTACTATCGGTGGAGGCATTGGACAGAGTCGTCTTTGTATGGTTCTCCTGCATAAAGCTCATATTGGTGAGACACAAGCAAGCATTTGGCCCGAAAGTATGAGGAAGGAATGCAAGGAAGCAGGAATGCAACTGATTTAGAATTTGGAATATGAAGGTGTTAGGTAAAAGCAGCCAAAAGGTTGTTGTTTGGCGGCAGTTTGCTCGAAAAAGTTATAGTGCATTTGCCAGTCTTCATCGCGTTATTTGTATTGGTGTCCTTAGTGTCGCGACATTGAGTGTGGCGGCAAAGGCGGATGCACAGAAAGGTTCAGCCTCTTCTAAATCTTCTCAAGTAGAGCCTTCTGTGCTCTCCCCAACAGAGGAAGGGAGTAGTGATTTGACGGAAGTGACTGTGAGCGGCACAATGGCTCCATTGACGCAGTTGCAGGCGGCCCGCTTTGTCTGTGTGCTGACTCGTCAGGACATTGAACAAGCGGCGGCGCAAAGTGTTAACGACATCTTGAAATTGGTCACGGGCGTGGATGTCCGGCAGCGCGGTGGCTTTGGTATTCAAACGGACATCAGTATCGATGGCGGTACCTTCGACCAGGTCACGCTTCTGATAAATGGTATCGACATTGGCAATCCACAAACAGGACATCTTTCTGCGGACTTCCCATTAAGCATCAGCGACATAGAGCGCATAGAGGTGCTTGAAGGTGCGGCAAGTCGTGTCTATGGCGGACAGAGCTTCGGCGGAGCTATCAATATTGTTACAAGGCACGAACAAGAGACAAGTCTTGAGCTTTCCGGCAGGGGCGGTTCGTATGGTACGGCAGAGGGCGAGGCAAGAGGTGTTTTCGTGTTGGGAAAGTTTTCGAACCGCATTAGCGGAGGGGGTGGCAGGAGTGATGGCGGTACGCTCAACAGTTCTTGGAAAAAGGGTCAGCTCTTCTATCAGGGTGATTATGAGGACAAAACTTTACGTTTGGATTGGCAGCTTGGCTATTCAAGGAAGAATTATGGTGCCAACACGTTCTATAGTGCAAACTTCCCTGACCAGTATGAGCGTAACAAACGTTTGATGACGAGTGTAAGTGTAGAGACGAAAGGCAAGTTCCACTTCATGCCTCAGGTTTTCTGGAATCGTTCCTACGACAATTTCCAGTTGATTCACGGCTCTACATTTGGCGAGAATTATCATCGAACAGATGTTTATGGCATCAAGGCCGGTGGCTATGTGGATTGGAAACTTGGCAAAACAGCTGTTTCGGCACAATTTCGCCACGAAGATATTCTCAGCACCAATCTTGGTCGCGACTTGGAAACGCCCATCAATGTTGGATGGTCAATGTCTGAAGGACAAAGCTACACTCGCAGCGACAATCGCACAACAGTTTCCTTCTGCCTTGAACACAACATCCTTTTGCCACATTGGACGATTTCTGCTGGTCTTATGGCAAGCAAAACGTCTGCTATTGACCATCGTTTTCATTTTTATCCGGGTTTAGACCTTGCATGGCGACCTTCTTCGCATTTGAAAGTGCTGTTTTCTTACAATAAAGGCTATCGTTTGCCCACCTTTACGGAACTCTATTACAAGAGTCCGACCCACGAAGGGAATCGTGGTTTGAAGGCAGAACACAACCATTCGTTTTCACTTGGCATACAGCAAAAATGGAGTGGGGCAGAGGCTTCTGTCCGAGGCTTTTACCATCGTGGCACTCAGATGATTGACTGGGTGATGTATTCGCCAGATGACATCTTTCATACCGCTGCCTTCGACCTCGATAATGTTGGTGTTCAGGTTCAGGGAAACATCTCTTTCCCTGAGCTACTTGGACGTGAAACTTGGGTGCAATCCTTTAATGCAGGATATACTTTTATGCATCAGACAAAACATGATGCAGATGGGGTTGTGAAGAGCAATATGGCAATGGAGTACCTGAGACACAAGTTTGTCCTGAACCTGACACATCGTATCGTCAAGCGTCTAACAATGAGTTGGAATTTCCGTTGGCAAGAACGTGTTGGCAGCTATGTGAGCAAAGGTAATTTGGTGCCCTATCATCCTTATGCTATGCTTGATGCCAAGCTGCAATGGGATGCCCGGCACTATCAACTTTATGTTCAAGCTACCAACCTAACCAATCATAGGTATTACGACCTTGGTTCTGTGCCTCAGCTCGGTATTTGGGTTATGGCTGGAGCGCGGCTTAAGCTTACAAAAGCACTACTCCGAAATAGGCGGGGAGAGTGATGACGATTGGGGCTTCGGAAGTGAAGGGAATTGCCAACTTTTTTCCGCTAAGATAGTCTTTAAGCGTAAGTTTTGCTTTCTCCTTTAGCCCTGTATGTTCAAAGAAATGTTTGGGAAGATTTAGTGTAATGGTCTCTTCCTTGTCGGAGAAATTGGCAATAATCAAAGTAAAAGCTCCCTTAGTTTCCTTTTGGGGAAGTTTTGAATAACGGACGAAAGCGTATTGGCGATTCAGATGTTGGTTGGCATACATTAGGTCGAAGAAATCGCCTTTTGCACAGGTTGGTTGCTCGCGAAGCAATAGAATCTGCCTATAGGTCTCGCGCAAAAATGTTTCCTCTTGTGTCAAGAGTTTTCCATCGAAACGTCCTTTGTTACGCCATCTGCGAATCGTAGAAATGCTCCAATAATCGAAAATGGTTGTACGTCCGTCCAAGCCGCTGAAACCCTCTGCATCCATACCTCTTTCGCCAAGTTCCTGTCCGAAGTAGAGCATGAATGGGGATGGCATAAGGCTGCTAACAAGTAATGCAGGAATAGCCTTTCTTGCGTTACCAAGCAGGAAGTCACTTGCCAATCTCTGTTCGTCGTGGTTCTCCAGGAAGTTGAGCATGTGGCCGCGAATATCGTTAACTGCTTTCCAGCAGTCTGTTATGCTCTGTGTGCTTTGCCCTCGACAGACATTGAGCAGCGTATCATAAAGCCCAACTTTGTCATAAAGATAGTCGAAATGGCCACGATGAATGTATTCGCGATAGAGGGCTGGATTATAGACTTCGGCAATAAAGATGATGTCGGGGTAATTTGCCTTGACCTGCGGCAACGCCCACTCCCAGAACTCCACAGGCACCATCTCTGCCATATCGCAACGGAAACCATCGACACCTTTCGATGCCCAATAGAGCAGGATGTCGAGCATCTTGTGGTATGTGTTGGGGCCGTAGTTCAGCTTCACCGTCTCATACCAATCGTTTTTATCCGGCCATGAGGTGAACTTGTCGTTGCCCGTCGCTTTTGCGGGAACTTCTTTATATGTGCTGTTAGGCAGGATGTTGTTTAGATGAAGTTCTTCGCCAGGGAGGTAATAGAAGTTGTTGTCTGGAGAGTAAGAGCAGGAGGTGTCATCATCCTCGCCGAGGTCGCGAACCCCTGCCGGCTTTGCATCAGAATGATACTGACGGGCAACATGATTGGGCACGAAGTCTATGATGACCTTCAGACCTGCTTTGTGCGTCCGCTCAACCAGCAGTTCAAATTCGTGGATGCGCTTTGCCGGGTCTTTTGCAAGGTCGGGGTCAACGTCGTAGTAGTCGCGAATGGCGTAGGGACTGCCCGCTTCGCCTTTAACAACATCGGGATTGTCCTTGGGGATGCCGTAGGCCGTATAATCCGTCTTGCTGGCGTGTTCAATGATGCCTGTAAACCAGATATGCGTACAGCCAAGACCTCGGATTTGTTCCAAAGTCTTGGCTGTAAAGTCTTGCATTGTTCCGCAGCCGTTCTGCTGCTTTGTGCCGAAAGGAATGCAGTTCGCTTTATCAGCACCGAAAAGCCGCGTAAAGACCTGGTAGAAAGTCAATGTTATTTACTATTTGACGATTTACTATTTACTATTTATTTTATGATTTATTTATTTGGCTATTTACAATAGATATGGATAATAACTCAATAATCAAATAGTAAATAAATAGTAAATCGTAAATTATTAAATCGTAAATTGTCAACAGGTTCCTTCGATGGTGATGCCTTCGATTCCTTTGGCAATCTTCGTAATCATGCCTTGCAGAGCCTTGCCGGGGCCGCATTCCGTGAAACTGGTTGCACCATCGGCAATCATGTTCTGCACCTCTTGTGTCCAACGTACGCTTGCTGTGAGCTGTGCGATGAGGTTCTGCTTGATTTCGGCAGCATCGGTATGAGCCTTTGCATCTACATTTTGATAGACGGGGCAGAGGGGCGTGTGGAATTCTGTCTGTTCTATGGCTGCCTGAAGTTCCTCCTTAGCAGGCCTCATGAGGGGGCTGTGGAAGGCACCACCAACAGGCAAAACCATTGCACGCTTGGCACCTGCTTCCTTCAATTTCTCGCATGCTGCGTTTATCTCGTCCACGTTGCCGCTGATGACCAACTGGCCTGGACAATTGTAGTTTGCTGGAACGACAACACCTTTGCCCTCTGCACTCACTTCGGTGCAAATCTGCTCTACGGTCTCGTCGGGAAGGTTGATGATGGCTGCCATTGTGCCTGGAGCTGCTTCGCAAGCCTTCTGCATCGCTAAAGCACGGGCATAAACCAGTCGAAGTCCGTCCTCAAAGGAAAGTGCTCCTGCGGCTGTCAAGGCGCTAAACTCGCCGAGGCTGTGGCCGCCCACCATATCTGGCTGGAAGTTCTCGCCCATACAAATGGCGGAAATGACGCTGTGCAGGAAGACTGCCGGCTGTGTCACCTTCGTCTGTTTAAGTTCTTCTGCCTCACCCTCGAACATAATGTCGGTGATACGGAAACCGAGTATCTCGTTTGCCTTTTCAAAGAGTTCTTTTGCCTTGGGGTTGCTTTCATAAAGCTCTTTGCCCATGCCTGTGAACTGTGCTCCCTGACCGGGAAAAACAAATGCTTTTTTCATATCGTTTAGTCTTATTCTTTAATCCTGAATTTCAAAATCGCTGCAAAGGTACGACATTTTTTTCACATAAGCCCTATCTTTATGCAACAATCTTTCGCGCGAACATTATTATATTAAGTGTAGTTGGTCAAACACCTTAAGGTCTTCAGGCAAATATGTTAAGGTATTTGGTCAAATCGGTTAAGGTATTTGGTCAAATCGGTTAAGGTATTTAGGCAAATCGGTTAAGGTCTTCGGAAAAAGACTCTAAACAGACAGCAACAATCGGGGGTGTTGATGATAATAAATGCTTACTTAGTTAAATTTGACAAGCACTTTGTTCGTCTATTGAGATATTTTTTGTACTTTTGCCGCGCAAATAATAATCGCACTAAGAAATTTGGAAAATAAGAAATTAAGAAAACATACTAAATGATATATGGATAAGCTTTTTATTTTCGACACGACTTTGAGAGACGGCGAACAGGTGCCTGGATGTCAGCTCAATACGGTCGAGAAGATTCAGGTTGCCAAGCAGCTCGAAGCACTTGGCGTGGATGTCATCGAGGCTGGTTTCCCTATCAGCAGCCCTGGCGACTTCAATAGTGTGATAGAAATCAGTAAGGCTGTGACTTGGCCAACGATTTGTGCTTTGACACGTGCCGTTGAGAAGGACATAGATTGCGCTGCCGAAGCTCTGAAGTATGCCAAGCACAAGCGCATCCATACTGGCATCGGTACGAGCGAGAGCCACATCCGCTATAAGTTCAACTCTACGCCAGAGGAAATCATCGAGCGTGCCGTGGCTGCTGTGAAGTATGCCAAGCGGTATGTGGAGGACGTGGAATTCTATGCCGAAGACGCTGGTCGCACGGATAACGAGTACTTGGCTCGCGTCATAGATGCTGTCACGAAGGCTGGAGCAACGGTCTGCAACATTCCCGACACGACAGGCTTCCGCACGCCTTACGAGTACGGCGAGAAGATAAAGTACCTCTACGAACACGTAGATGCCTTTGCCGCTGGCAAGAGCATTCTCTCCACTCATTGCCACAACGACCTCGGAATGGCGACGGCAAACACGGTGGCTGGTGTGCTGAACGGTGCGCGTCAGGCTGAGGTGACGATAAACGGCATTGGCGAAAGGGCAGGCAACACTTCCCTTGAAGAGATTGCTATGATATTCAAGACGCACCCCGACCTCGGTATCGAGACGAACATCAACACGACGAAGATTTATCCGTCGAGCCGTATGGTCAGCTCCTTGATGAATATGCCTGTGCAGCCGAACAAGGCTGTCGTCGGCAGGAATGCCTTTGCCCACAGCAGCGGCATCCATCAGGACGGCGTGCTGAAGAATGCTTCCACCTACGAGATTATGGATCCTAAGGACGTTGGTATCGATGATAATGCTATCGTATTGACGGCAAGAAGCGGTCGTGCAGCTTTGAAATATCGTCTCAATGTCAATGGCGTGGAGGTGACCGATGAACGTCTCGACAAGATTTACGAGGACTTCCTCAAGCTTGCCGACAGGAAGAAGGAGATTACCGATGACGACATTCTTGTTTTGGCAGGTGCCGACCGAACAGCTTCGCACAATGTCAAGCTCGACTACCTGCAAGTCACGACAGGAAAAGGTGTTCGCAGCGTGGCAAGCATCGGGCTTCTCATCGCCAACGAGAAGTTCGAGAGTGCCGCGTCGGGTAACGGCCCTGTGGATGCTGCCATCAAGGCCTTGAAGACCATCATCAAGCGGCAGATGACTTTGAGGGAGTTCACCATCCAAGCCATCTCAAAGGGTTCCGACGATATGGGCAAGGTTCACATGCAGGTGGAATACGACGGCAAAATCTATTACGGCTTCGGCGCAAACACCGATATCGTCACGGCATCAGTGGAGGCGTATATTGATTGTATAAATAAGTTCAAGTCTTAATTCAAAATTTATAAATTCAAAATTCAAAATAAAGAATGAGGACGCTCTTTGATAAGATATGGGACGCTCACGTTGTGCAGAATGTGGAGGACGGCCCGACACAACTTTATATTGACAGGCTGTATGCGCACGAGGTGACAAGTCCGCAGGCTTTTGACACGCTTCGCGACAAGGGCATTAAGCCTTTCCGCCCTGACCACATCGTTGCTATGCCCGACCACAACACGCCAAGCGACCAGCAGGAACGTATCGACGACCCTGTAGGACGCAAACAGGTGGAGACGCTTGCCGCCAATTGTAAGGAGTTTGGCATCCGTCACTTTGCTATGGGAACGAAGGATAACGGCATCATTCATGTCGTTGGACCTGAGAAGGGACTCTCCCTGCCTGGAATGACGATTGTCTGTGGCGACTCGCACACCAGCACGCACGGAGCTGTGGGAGCAATTGCGATGGGTATCGGCACGAGCGAAGTGGCTCAAGTTCTCGCTTCCCAATGCATCCTCCAGCAGAAGCCGAAGACGATGCGCATCAATATCGAAGGTGAGCTTCAAAAGGGCGTAACGGCAAAGGACGTTGCCCTCTACATCATGGCACAGATGACGACAAGCGGTGCCACGGGTTATGCTGTTGAGTATGCCGGCAGCACCATTCGCAATATGTCAATGGAAGGCCGCCTTACGCTCTCCAATCTCTCTATCGAAATGGGCAGCAGGGCTGGCATTATTGCTCCCGACGAGACGACATTTGCCTACCTGAAAGGCCGCGAATACGCTCCGAAAGGCGAGGCTTGGGATAAGGCTGTGGAGGAATGGAAGAAGCTCAAGAGCGACGATGATGCTGTCTTTGATAAGGAAGTGACCTACAGGGCAGAGGATATCAAGCCGCGTATCACTTACGGCACAAATCCGGGTGCAGGTATTGCCATTGATGAGTGCATCCCGACACTCGAAAGCATCCCCGAAGCAGACCGTGCTCAGTTCCTTGCTCAGCTCGACTATATGCAGTTCAAGCCTGGACAGAAGCTTGAAGGTACGCCTGTAGATTATTGTTTCTTAGGCGCTTGTACGAATGGACGAATTGAAGACTTCCGCGCTTTTGCCTCTGTTGTGAAGGGCAAGAAGAAGGCAGAGAATGTGGTGGCTTGGCTCGTGCCGGGCAGTTGGCTTGTGCGTCAGCAAATCATAGATGAAGGCATTGATAAGGTGCTTGAAGAGGCAGGCTTTGAACTGCGCTTGCCCAGTTGCTCTGCTTGCTTGGCCATGAATCCTGATAAGGTGCCCGCAGGCAAGCTTGCCATCTCTACAAGCAACCGCAACTTCGTAGGTCGTCAAGGCCCCGGAGCAAGAACAGTCCTTGCCTCGCCGCTGGTTGTGGCTGCAAGTGCAATAACAGGAGTGATAACTAATCCCCAGACCCCCTAACCCCCTTTAGGGGGAACTCTTAAATTAGAATACTTATTTAATAATAATTAAACACACTCCTTTTCTCCCCCTAAAGGGGGATGGGGGGTCACAACTATGAAACAGAAATTCGACATCATACAATCCACTTGCTTGCCTATCGAGATAGACAATTGCAACACAGACCTCATCACCCCTGCACGCTACTTGGCAAGCACTACGCGCGACCCTAAATTCTTCGGTGATGCTTTCATGCACGACCTGCGCTATGATGCAGAGGGAAAGCCTATGCCAGACTTCGTAATGAACCAGCCGGCCTATAGCGAAGCACCAAGAAAAGGCATCCACGAAATCATTATTGGCGGGCAGAACTGGGGTTCGGGTTCGAGCCGCGAACACGCAGCTTGGGCGATTGCCGGCTATGGCGTTCGAGTCGTTATCAGCAGCAGCTTTGCCGACATTCATCGCAACAACCTGTTGAACTGCTTTGTGCTGCCCGTAGTGGTGAGCCGCGAGTTTCAGCAAGAGCTGTTCCAGACGGTGAAGGATAATCCGAATGCAGAGGTGAAGGTGGATGTGCCGAACCAGACCGTCACAAACCTCACCACAGGCCACAGCGAACAGTTCCCCATCAACAGCTACAAGAAGTACTGCCTGATGAACGCCTACGACGATATTGATTTCTTGCTCTCCAACACATCTAAGATAGAAGAATACGAGAAGGGAATAAATTGTAAATCGTAAATTGTCAAATTGTAAATGGAGATAATGGACACCACGCTGCGCGACGGCGAGCAGACGAGTGGCGTGAGCTTTATGCCTCACGAGAAGCTGATGATTGCGCGAGCCTTGCTGCAAGACCTCAATGTTGACCGCATTGAGGTGGCAAGCGCGAGAGTATCGGAAGGCGAGATGGAGGCCGTGAAGAGCATCACTCGTTGGGCAAGTCAGAACGGCAAGCTCGATAGGGTAGAGGTGCTCGGCTTCGTGGATGGCACGAAGAGTGTGGATTGGATTGTGGAAAGCGGTTGCCAGTGCATGAACCTCCTCTGCAAGGGAAGCAAAAAACATTGTGAAGGTCAGCTCCACAAGACAGTAGAAGAGCACATAAGCGACATCCGCCGCACCATCAGTTATGCCCAAGAGAAAGGTGTCCGCGTCAACGTCTATCTTGAGGACTGGTCGGGTGGCATGAAGCAAAGCCCCGACTATGTCTTCGCCCTTCTCGACGGCCTTGCAGACCTTCCCATCCAGCGCTTCATGTTGCCCGACACCCTCGGTATCCTCACACCAATGGAAGTGACGGAGTTTGTTGGGCAGATGTTAACGAAGAGTGAAGAGTTAAGAGTGAAGAATAATAGTAACAGATTAGAGTCCGAAACTAACTCTGATTCTTCACTCTTCACTCTTCACTCTTCATTTCGTTTCGATTTTCACGCCCATAACGATTACGACCTTGCTGTGAGTAACGTACTCGCCGCAGTTGCGGCAGGCTGCCAGGGCATCCACACCAGCATCAATGGCTTGGGCGAGAGAGCGGGAAATGCGCCACTTGCCAGCGTGCAGGCCGTGCTGAAAGACCATCTTCACGTTGAAACACATATCAACGAGAGCCGATTGGGTGAGGTGTCAAGGCTCGTGGAGAGCTACAGCGGTATCGCCATTCCTCCCAACAAACCCATCACCGGCGAGAGTGTCTTTACGCAAGTAGCTGGCGTTCATGCCGATGGCGACAACAAGGCGGGGCTTTATCAGAACGCCCTCCTGCCCGAACGCTTCGGGCGCAAACGCGAGTATGCCCTTGGCAAGAATTCCGGCAAGGCAAATATCCTCCGTAACCTCGAAGAGCTGGGACTTGAACTCTCGCCCGAGCAGACGAAACGTGTCACAGAACGCATCATCGAGCTTGGCGACAAGAAGGAACTCGTTACGCAGGAAGACCTGCCCTATATCGTCAGCGACGTCCTCAAGCATGGTGCACCAGAAGAGCACGTCAAGCTGCTATCTTACGTCGTCACAACAGCTTACGGCCTGAAACCCTTGGCGAGTGTGCGCCTTGAGGTGAACGGCGAGACCTACGAGGAGAGTGCAAAAGGTGACGGTCAGTTCGACGCCTTCGTCCGTGCCATCCGCCACATCTACAAGGACCGCCTTGGTCGCTCGTTCCCCTGGCTCACCAACTACACCGTCAGCATTCCCCCAGGCGGACGCACCGATGCCCTTGTTCAGACGGTTATCACTTGGAACTGGAACGACCGCATCATCCGCACCCGTGGCCTTGATGCCGACCAGACGGAAGCCGCCATCAAGAGCACCATCAAGATGCTTAATATCTTGGAGGACGAAAAGACACAATCATAAGCAAGCATTTAACGAATCGGATTTAGACGCTCAGCGTGCTCTTTAGTGGTACGATTGCGGATAGTCTTTCACTTTGCTCCCTTCCTTCTGTTGCATTCGCGGCAAAGCATCTGGCAGTTCTCGATGACTGTCCTCCCACCTTCGCGCCACGGGGTGATGTGGTCGCCTTCCATGAACTCATAGTCGAACTCTCTGTTGCAAAGCGGGCAGATGTGGTTCTGCCTTTCCCAAGCGGCAAGCTTGATGTCTTCGGGGAAGGCGCGAAGGTCGAGATAACGCTCATCGCCTGTCAGCACAAAGGGAATGATGCCCGACTGCTTCTGTATCTCGCT
>JAEEGL013662576.1_pt1 | contig 19732 bp, 17 predicted proteins | sample 9134231 | NCBI WGS metagenome assembly JAEEGL01 (sample SAMN16246548, study PRJNA631951) | gut metagenome | biome: gut microbiome; feature: rumen; material: fiber-attached | host: Bos | place: Iran: Karaj | collected 2018-10 | reverse complement strand
TACAGTCCCAATTCGTTAGGCAGCTTGAGGGCGACTGGCTGGGGACCCAGATTGTTATCGGGCGAAGGTACGGGTACTCTATTGCCCCCTTGCAACGACAATCGGCGCTCAGGCTGCATTGGAGAATTGGACTCATCGCTATGGGGTGCGTAGAAAGGGGGGTCTGATTCCTCGTGAATCTTACAGGTACCTTGATACCACGCCACATCGTCGATTGAATTGCTGCCAGCGTATTTGTAACCTTTACTGTGTATGCCACCACGGGCAGCAAACTCCCATTCGGCCTCGGTGGGCAGGCGGAACTGCTTGCCGGTCAAGGCATTTAGCTTGACAATAAATTCCTGGCAATCAGACCATTCGACCTTATCCACGGGCTGGGCCCAGTTGTCATCGTAACCGTATATATTGGCGCTATTATTGCGACCCATCACAGCGACCCATAGTTCTTGGGTTACTTCGGTTTGACCGATGCTATAGCCCGACAGTGTCACCTCGTGGGCTGGTTTCTCATCGTCATTGGCATCGAGGTCGTCATCGGCTGCACCCATCATGAAGGTACCACCCTCGACACCAATCATCGTGAACGACACACCGTTGACGGTGAAAGTCTGCATCGTTGCAGCCACGATGGCCCTAAGAACGCTCACAGCACCGGTGGCGTTATCTGTAATATGTATCTGGGTCAAGCCCACTTGATTTCCCGTAACAGTAAGGCGGTCACCATCAATGCTTACACTGACGCTGTCGCCACAAGTGACTGTATAAGCCCCGTTGCCATTCAGGAGATTGACAGTTGCCTCACCGCCAACCGATACCGTCACGGTATTTTCCGACAGACGGAATGAATGGTCTTCGCCCAGGACGAGACGCAAGCCTAAGGTACGTTGCTTGTTGATATCATCACATAGCTCCCTAAACGACACACGACACACCGTCGAGTCGTAACTAAACCAATAGTAGCCGCCACGCGCCACCCTATCATTATATGGAGATGATGATGGGCCTGTAGGGTTGTATTGCGGATAGGGTCTGTATTTTCCGAAAAAGTCCTGGCATCTTTCCCACACGTTACCGCTCATGTCATACAGTCCCAACTCGTTGGGCTTTTTGGTGGCAACAGGACGGGTAACCATATCATCTAAGTCGCATAATTCATGCCATGCCACTTCATCCACGTCGTCGCTGCCAGCGTACATGTAGCCCCGGCTTAGGTTTCCGCCACGGGCGGCAAATTCCCATTCGGCCTCGGTGGGCAGGCGGAAAGTTTGGCCCGTGAGCTGGTTCAGCTTGGCAATAAATGCATGGCAGTCGTCCCAGTTGACATTTTCCACGGGACGGCTCAGGTCTTCATAATATCCGTTGGCTGAGCTGATGATGCTCGGGTTATTGCCCATCACCGCTTGCCACAATTCCTGTGTCACCTCGGTCTGGCCGATTTCATAGCTCGGCAGCGTCACCTCGTGGGTGGGCAGTTCATCCCTGCAATATGAATCTGGACCGAGTTCGGCGGTCAAACCCATCGTGAAGGTACCGCCATCGACCACTACCATATTGAACGACACGCCGTTCGCCGTATAGGTTTTAACCTCGGCAGGGTTCAAATCAGCGCCATCCAGCAGATAGTCGATTAGTTTGGTGAGGTCGTTGATGGTGACTTCGCCATCACGGTCAATATCGGCATTGGCGTTACTCATGGGGTTGTCACCTTGCAGCAGATAATCTACCAATGATGTCACGTCGTTGATGTCCACACAGTCGTCACAGTTCACATCGCCTGGCTGCCCGGGGACGCCTGCCGACACCGACAGGACTGCCACAAGCAGCAAAACAAAGGTTTGCAATGCTTTTTTCATGTCTTGATTTTGTTTGTTGATAAGTTAAAAGGCTATCAGTTAATGAGTTAATAAGTTGATAATATCATTCATCCTGCAAAAGTAAATAAAAATACCGAATTTCTACCCCTGTATAATAAAAAAATCACGCCCACCCCCTTCATTAGGGATGACGTCATGCAACTAATCAGAACAGCAAAATCAAACCAGAAAAACACCCGAAGGGTGACCGTTGGATAAGCTGCCGACCAAAATGGAAAAAAGAAGGTAGCGAAACACCCGAAGGGTGACCGTTGAGTAACCCGTGGTACCTGGCGACGAAACGAGCGTAGCGAGTGAAGTGCCAGGCACCACGGGCTATAGCCACCATCCCTGTCGTCGCCGAAGGCGACCCCGACAACGTGGTAGGACACCTCATGGGGTCGCCTCCGGCGACATTCTTATGTTTTGCGGTACTCGTGGTGATGCTGACTCTCTCGCTTCGCTCGAAAGCCAGCATTACCACGGGTTACTCATAGGCTCGCCCTTTGGGCGAGAACAACCTGGAAGCCAGCCTACCGATTTAGCTATTTCTGCCGCCCCAATGGGGCTAGATTGAGCACTTTACTAAGGCAGGGGTTGCACTCGGCTTTGCCTCGTTGCACCCCTGCCTATGTTCTGGCCGCTCCTGACGGAGCTTATTGTTGTACCCCTGCGTCTGCTCCTGACGGAGCTTATCGTTGCACCCCTGCCTATGTTCTTTCCGCTCCTGACGGAGCTTATTGTTGCACCCTTGCGTCCGCTCCTGACGGAGCTTTTACGGACGCTAGTTATTCTATACCTCTTTATCGAAGGTGGCTTCGCGGTACTTGATGAGTTCGATGTTCAAGCGCTCGAGCAGTGAGAGCTGGACGTCGTCGTTGCTCTCGGCAGGTCGGTACCACGGCTGTTTTTCGAAGTATGCCTTCAGGTCCTTGGACTGGAACACATAGCCGCGACGTGCAAGGATGAAATTGCGCATCAGGCGCAGCGTCGGTTTGTCGTAGTAGTTCAGTTCGCTGCCGTGGAGCAACGTGTTGCAGACGAAGTCATAGCAGCCGTAATTTGAACTGGAACTGGTGAGGGTAAAACTGTCAACAAGCAATCGGTGCGGAAACTCGTACTCATCATACCCCACCGGATACAGGCGCAGGCCACACTTGATGAACTCCACTTCCATAGGGCCGTTCAACGGAGTGCCTTCACCGTCGATGCTGAGGATGCCAGTCGTATGGCCGTTAAAGGTTACGGGCTCGATGGGCACATAAGTGCCACCCACGAGGGCCTTGTTCCAGTCGATGGACACGCGGGTGCCGTCGGCCATGGTGTAGTCCCCCCTGAGGAGCGTCATCCAGGTTTCCACGTTGAGTTTCTGGTTGTCCTCTTCTCTGGTGCAGGACATCAATTTGTACAGGGTGTCTTCTGCGTCATAGAAACAGAGGATATTCAAGTCCTCCTGCTGGATGAGGCGAACAGTGTGCCCGACTTCTTCGATCATCATGGCGTCGTTGGGACCCTGGGCGATGGTGTAAGTGCCGGGTTCGCCTTTCACGGGCACCAGCATGAATTCGAGTTCCTCGCCCTCGACTGTCGAGTCAAGAATCACTTTGCCCCCATCACTCAGGGTGGCGGTATAGACGAGTGCGCCGTTGTACCACATGCTGCCTTGCTCGAGGTATTGTGCTCCTGCAACGAGGGCTGTGAGCATCATTAAGATGATTGTTGTTCTTCTCATTAGATATCGATTTTGTTGTGTTAATATCTTGTTAATCAGCAATTCGGTATTCCTTGCCTGTGAATTTGCCGTCGAGGGTATAGACGCGCTCCATCGAGTATCGTCCGCCTTCAGTGGCATACTGGTAATCGCTCATGTGGATTTCCTGTTTCTCGGGATCGATGGCAACCAGCCCCTCGTTGGTGGGCAACTGGATGGCTTCTTTGGTACTCATGTCGATGACGTAAGACCAGACGTTGCGGCCGTCGGGACAGCCCTCGACAAAGATTTTGTCGGCATCCCATGGTATGAAGAGGGTGTTTAAACAGTCGCCGGCGGCAATCTGGTCAATCGCTACCTTGATGCCGTTGCCGTCTTGCATCTGGGCCCATCGTGGCTCGGCGGTGTTTTCGGTGACAAGGATGCAGGTTGCAAAGCCCGTGTTCTTGTCGCGCAGCCACACCGAGTACTGGCCGTTCTCAGAGCCAACGCCATCGACGTTGACATACAGTTCCCTGTCATCGTCCTCATCTTTTAGCTCGGCATCATCGGGCAGCCTTTCCTCCTCTTCCATCTCGTCCATGTCTTCGTAGGGATTTGCGGTGGAGTTGTGATACACATGAGACATGCCGGTAAAGGTATATTGGTGGTACCAGTTCTCACCGGCAGGTGAGGTCTCTTCCACGGTGATGGTCTGGTCGTATTCAAATCCCAGATAATAGTGTAATGTGGAATTTTCCCATTTGCGCGGCAGGTTTTGGAAGGGGGTGGCTTGAGGCGTCATCATCCGTTTGGCGTGGTCGTAGTAGTAGAAGCAGCAGAAAGGCTGCACCTTGTTATCGGCCTCAGCGAAACTGATGACGAACCACAGGTTCCCGTTGTCGCACAGATAGTTGCGTGCTTCGACGTCTTGGGTCGCTCCATCCATGTGATGAAAATAGGCCCAGTTAAAGTCCTCACAGTCCACAAACACAATGCCGTGGCACCCCGGGGGCATCGTCGCTTCGTCATGCTGATAATAGCTGTTGTCGCCTGCAGCATCGATAATCGCCTGCACGCTCGCGGTGGGCCAGACGGTGTGAAATGCCCTCATCAACGTCATCACATCGACCGTTCCGTTGTTACTCTTCACGGGGATAGGCTTGCTCATCCAGTTGTCATTGACGACCTTGAGCGGCTGGATGCTGGCTTGCATGCCTCTGGTGCCAAGTGCCAGCGCACAGCAGCATAATAGTAATGTGATTGCTTTTTTCATCGCTTGATTGTCATTTTTCGTCGATTTCAGTCCAGTAGATGTAAGGCTCAATGGCATTAGGAACCGCCTTCATGTAAGCCTTTCCTTGCTCAGCGCTGATTTCCTTGCCGTTGAGCGTGGCGCCGTCAATTTCACCGTAAACCTCCAGTGCATTGAAACTCTCGACACACTTGCCGCCCTTGAACTTGAAGATTTCGGTATAATAGGACGGACCTCCGGCAGGTCCCGAAATCACCAGGTAATGGTTGCCGTCCCGACTCTCGGGGAACGAGGGCTTTAAATTGGCTCTCACGGTACCCACGAGTTTGAGTTTGCCGTTCTCGCGGCTGAAGAATGCACCGTTCTCCTCCTCATCGTCGCTGATCCAGATTTGCTCGCCTTCATAGTCGATATAGACGTGGCTCCACTTGGACAGTTTCACGAACTCGTGTTCTCCGGGGTCGTCGTCGAGGTATATTTTCTTCATACTCTCGATGTCTTTCTTCCACACGGGGAGGGGCTCGTCGATGAGAGAGTGGTAAACGGTATATTGCTGGCGGTCGAGTTTGCCGTTACCCAGGAGCATGATGCCGGTGGTGGCACTCTCGGGAGCCCAATGGATGTAGCAGAATTCCGTTCCTAGTGGACCTTCAAATACCGCTTCGATGCTGCTGGGTTGGTATTCGCCGCCGTCATCAGCATTCCATGTGGGGCCGTATTCGGGGTCATACCAGCCTTCGACGGGATAGGAATAGATTTTATCGCCGTCGGTAATGATTTCCAGCGCCAATGCCGATTTCTCGGTCGGGTCGTATTTCTTCCTTGTGCTGTTCTTGTATTCGCCCTCGAATTGCAGCACGCCATAGGTGTAACGGTCACCGATGATGCAGCATTCCACCGAGCGCGAGACCTTCATGCCGTATTTTTCCTCCATCTTCTTAATGACGGCAAATCTCATGGGCAGTTCCCTGTCGGTCGATGTCGGTTTGATTTTCAGCGCTTTGTGGGTGGCAAGATAGCTGTCGGTGACGACAACAACGCCGTCGTCATCCTGTTTGGAGCCGCCTTGGAAGGTGAATCGGGCACCAGGGGAGGGGATTTCGGGTCTGCTGTGCAACTCGCCTGGGAACATCTGCTCGCCGTCGGGGTTGAGCAGAATCTCGTCCACATACTTCACGTCCCGCGTCTTGATGCCGTCAACAATCAGTTTGGTGTACTTGGATGCATTGTGGCGGAATCGCTCCTGAAGTTCCCATTCCTGATGCGCTTCGTCATAGTACTCGGCATAATCTTCGTCTTTCTGGGGCTCTTCAAGATTAGTCCAATAAACCATCTGCATCATGTCGTTGCTGTTCCCGAGCAGGAACATGGGTGGGAGAGTGGTACCGCCCTTCTTGTCGGGAGCACTGCCTGCCGTTAGGGTAAGAATACTGCAGGCAAAAATCAATGTAAGTAATAATTTTTTATTCATCGCCAAATGTACTTGTGGTTTCGTCAATGATTTCTAGGTATCCGTCTACCCACGCATAGGTCCATGTGGTGATTTCCACCGCATCGGTGCGGGCGGTACTGGTGATAGTCTTGGTGTCGGGATGAATGACGGGGTTGCTGATTCGGTCAAAGTCCAGAACCAGGGAGAAGCGCTTTTCCTCGTCATTCCATACAAAGGCGACATAGTACTCTGAAACGCGCCCCACGCAGTTGCGGCCGATGAAAACCATCAGGTCGGGGATGCCGTCAAAGTTGATGTCCGTCTTATCGTCCACCCATCTGGCGGCCTCGTCGGCGCTGGGCGCTTTATCAAGCCTCTCAACCAGGTCGCCTTCAAATTCCATCTCGGGTTCCTCGTCCTGAGACGTGTAACCCTTGACAGATATCCGCCCGATGTAGCCCTCGCTGTCGGTGCCGAACGACACGTCAAAGCGGTAGTTCTCGCGCTCGGTGCAGGTCACACCGGTCTCTTTGCCCAGCAAGCAGTCATCCGGTTGGATGTCGTGGGCAAGCAGTTGCAGGCAACTGCACAACGTCAATATGGCTAATAGCTTTCTCATATCACTTGAATTTGATGGATTGGATAATCGGGGTCACGATGCTGTCATAGAACTTGGCATCTCCTTCATAGTAGGAAATGGTGCCGCCTGCGGCTTTGCCGTTCCCGCCGATGACAAGGAAGTGCCAGTAGACCACATGGCCATTATCGATTTCGCTGGTCGTACGCATAATCATGGTGTTGCCTTCAACTGTGGTCTCAACAACTGTTTCCTCCATGGCCTTGACTGACCATGTCATGTTCTCGGCATACTCGTTCAGGTCGCCGAGTTCTACATCCGTCTCAAACACGTTGATTGTGGCGCTGGAAAGGTATTCATCGCCATCGTCACGCACGTTTACTGCATTGGAATTAAAACTCTTGTTCGTGTCGGTGCTCCAACCATCAGACTTCTCAAATTCAGCAGGAAGGCTGACTGTAAACCCTACCAAATCATAGGTTTTGTAACCTTCGGGGGCTGCTGCATTTGCATGGATGGTGCTAGTGCACAGCGCCAACGCAACACTTGCTGCAATGGTGACATTGATAATTATTTTCTTCATAAGCCTAATAAATTGTTTAACTATTCGCAAAATTATAGAAAAACTGCGAATTAATCAACACTTTTATATAAAATATTCTCATCTCCACCCCCAACTGTTAACTAGGGACTAGGAACTGATGACTAGAAACTATTAACTGTTAACTATTAACTATTAACTATTAACTGTTAACTATTAACTCCTGATAGAGTGGTATTTCCTCCAGGAAGCGGTAACTGTTCTTCTCGTAGTCGATTTGGCAGCAGTAATGGCTCAGGCCGTTGCTCACAATCAGGTAGCGCGCCTTGAGCACCATGTTGTAGCGAACAATCTGGTCAAACACCTTCTGAGTCACGTTGATGCTGGGCGCCTTGTATTCCACGATGACCAGCGGTTGTCCCGTGCGGTCGGCAACCACCGTGTCGCAGCGGCGCGCGATACCATTTTGCGTCAGCGACACCTCATTGCCCATTAGCGCGGCGGGAAACTGCCTGTCGGTAATCAGCCACTCCACGAAGTGCTGGCGCACCCATTCCTCGGGCGTCAGCGCCACCCATCGGTCGCGCAGCCGGTCCCAGATGGCCCACGAGCTGTCCTCCCGCTTTGTCACCTTAAAATTATATTCCGGTAAATTCAACTCCACCATCGTCACTTCATTTACAAACGACCTAAACAACTATTGAACAACATCAATTATTCAAAAAACTAATCATGTTGTTTGATATTTCCTTTTTTTATTTACAAAAGTACTACTTTTATCAAATAATATGTTATATTTGCGCAAATAATCCTATAAAGATAATTATTATGAAAAAGTTTTTCACATTTCTCTTGGTTGTAGCGATTATCGCAGGAATATATTATTTCATGGAGGATGACGGTAATCCTCCCGGTGGAGGTACTGATACTGAAAATGGAACGGGTTCTAATTCTGGTCCCGGCAAACATCTCAAGACGCAGAAATTCACCGTTAATGGAGTCACGTTCACCATGATTCCTGTTGAGGGCGGCTCCTTTACGATGGGTGCAACCCCAGAACAGTTTCCTGAATCCCGCAGAGATGAGTCACCAGCTCATAAAGTAACTTTATCTGATTATTATATAGGTCAAACTGAGGTTACCCAAGCTTTGTGGTATGCCGTAATGGGTAGCAATCCCAGTATGTTCTCTGGACATCCGAACCATCCTGTGGAAAATGTTTCATGGGCTTCTTGTTATGGTTTTGTCTCTAAGTTGAGTCAGATGACTGGGAAGAAATTTCGAATGCCTACAGAGGCAGAATGGGAATATGCTGCGCGTGGCGGAAAAAAGGGTAAGGGCTATAAGTTTTCCGGCAGTCATGACCTTAATAAGGTCGCTTGGTACAGTGAAAATTGTAAGATAAATACTGCAGATTATGGTACTCATCCTGTCGCTACCAAGGCACCAAATGAATTAGGTCTTTATGACATGACTGGTAATGTCTGTGAATTTATTCATGACTCTTATGGAGCATATAGTGCTGAAGCACAAACCAATCCTTGCAATTCTAATGGTCTTAGCAATTTGCAACGTGGCGGTAGCTGGCATGACCCCTACGATAGGTGTCGTGTAGCGTTTCGCGGTTACTCGGGAAATCTGATGCCGTCAGGATACATTGGTATGCGCCTTGTTATGATTATGTAAATCATTCTTTTTCAATATGTTGTATAGCAAACACCAACATGGTGATGCGCTGTCAATTCAATTTGTATTGGGAACTAATTATTTAATATAGAATTTCAGCTATGAAAAAGTTTTTCACATTTCTCTTGGTTGTGGCGATTATCGCAGGAATTTATTATTTCATGGAGGATGACGGTAATCCTCCCGGTGGAGGTTCTGATATTGAAAATGGAACGGGTAATAATTCTGGTACCGATGACAAGGCTAAGTCATTCACTGTAAATGGCGTATCCTTTAATATGGTCAAAGTCAAGGGAGGCACGTTTTTTATGCTTATTGTAATCGATCATGTTCCGGATAGGAGCCCCTACTTTCAAGTGAAATTATCTGATTACTATATTGGGCAAACAGAGGTGACGCAAGCTTTGTGGCAGGCCGTGATGGGAAACAATCCAAGTGGTTTTAAGGGAGATATGAACCGCCCGGTGGAGAATGTGTCATGGAATGACTGCCAGATGTTTGTTACAAAGTTGAGCAGGATGACAGGCCAACGCTTCCGCTTACCTAAGGAGACTGAATGGGAATATGCTGCCCGAGGTGGCAATCGTAGCAATGACTATAAATACGCTGGCAGCAACAATATTGATGCTGTAGCTTGGTATTCAAATAACAGTAATGGTACCACTCACCCTGTTGCCACCAAGTCTTCCAACGAGTTAGGTCTCTATGACATGAGTGGCAATGTATGGGAATGGGTACATGATTGTTACATGATCGGCGGCGATTCAGAATCCAATCAGAACTCGGGTAGTGATAAAGTGTTAAGGGGCAGCAGTTGGGCTAACAACTACACTTTATCCCGTCGTTTCACGAATAACCCGATGAACTCAAGCAAAGCTTTAGGTCTACGCCTCGCATTATAGTTTATGAATCTTCCTTGGATAATTTGATTTGTTGACATCTCATTGTATGGTGAATGTTCACCGAATCAGCTCAACCAAGACTGCAGATTTGGAAGAATAAGTGAATTAAATAAAGAATCTGGTATGAAAAAGTTTTTATCATTATTGCTAATTTTGGCAGTTATAGCTGGGATAGTTTATTATTGTGATGATGGTGGTGATCCTCCAGACGATGAACTTGGTTCATTATCCAATGCCAAGGAACTATCATTAACTGTTGAAGGCGTGTCTTTTATTATGGTAAAAGTCGATGGCGGCACGTTTATGATGGGTGCAACTTCTGAGCAGGGCAATGATGCCTATGATGACGAGAAGCCTGCACATCAAGTAACTTTGTCAGATTATTATATTGGCCAAACTGAGGTGACACAAGCCTTGTGGCTGGCTGTAATGGGTAACAACCCGAGTTATTTTGGTTTTGGAGATAAGACTTTGAATTGTCCCGTGGAAAGGCTTTCATGGGATGATTGTCAGGCATTTATTGCCAAGTTAAATCAGCTGACGGGTAGGAAGTTTCGCTTGCCCACCGAGGCCGAGTGGGAATATGCTGCACGTGGCGGAAAAAAGAGTAAGGGCTATAAATATGCTGGCAGTAATAATTACAGTGAGGTTGCATGGTGCGCACCTCAAGATGTTAGAACAAAAGCTGTTGCGTCAAAAGCTCCCAATGAGTTGGGGCTATACGATATGAGTGGCAATGTTCGTGAATGGGTTCAGGATAAGTTCGGAAGCTACAGCAATGTTCCTCAAAAAGATCCGACAGGTCTTGTTGTCACTTCCCAAAATTATCGATTGTGTCGTGGTGGAAGTTGGTATGACGTTCCCAGATACTGCCGAGTGTCAAAGCGAATAATAAACGACAATCCTGCTTATTCGAGTTATACCAATGGCATTCGTCTCGCTCTCTCGTTTAATTAACGTAATGATGACAGTATCGTTTTTGCTGTGAATCAATGATAGAAACAAGCAGGGCAACATGATGGTATTGTTGCCCTGCTTGTCTTTGTTTGCATTGTCTTGACGAGTGAAGAATCTGGCGCAACTCAATCATTTAATGATGTCTTCACGGCTTTGCCCCTTCGCGCGAGATAATGTGAAAGGGTATGGCTTTGCTTGTTTTTGTACGACAAATAGACATTGAATTCACAAAATCTCTGTATATTTGCGGATAAATAAATACCGACAATACAATGAAACGGATTCTTTTCACCTTATTTATTGCCATTTTGGCTATGACTGCCATGGCACAGCAGTTTGACGACGTTTTTGAGAGCCGCACCCTTCGTCTGGACTATATCTTTGCGGGAAACCATGATGCCCAGCAGATTTATCTGGAGCAGATGTATGTCACCCCGCAGTGGGCGGGCCGCAAGAGCCGTCTCGCCGACGTCCCCCTGAAGGGCAACGGCCAGATTCAGGTCAAGGACCATGCCACGGGCCAGGTGCTGTTTGTCCACACCTTCTCGACGCTCTTTCAGGAGTGGCTGGCTACCGAGGAAGCGACCAAGGTGAGCAAAGCCTTCGCCACGAGTTACAATGTGCCCATGCCCAAGCAGCCCGTTGACGTGACGGTGTCGCTCACCGACTTCCATGGCAAGGTGGTGACCAGCCTGACGCATACCGTGGACCCCGCCGACATCCTCATCCGCCAGATTGGCGACAACGGCATCCCTTATCATTACATTTGGAAAGGTAAGACTGTAGAGACGCAAAATGTTGCGTCTCCCGACCAGCCCGGCAAGCGTGACTACACGCCCACCGAGGGACCCCTTGACGGAGAGCCCGACATCACCGAGTGCATCGACCTGGCAATTGTCGCCGAGGGCTATACCCGCGCGCAGATGGGCAAGTTCTACACCGACTGCCAGCGTGTCGTGGATGCTCTGTTTGCCCATGAGCCGTTCACCTCGATGAAGGACCGTTTCAATGTCGTTGCCGTGGCTGCCGAGTCGCTCACCAGCGGTCCCAGCGTGCCGCACCTGGGACGCTGGAGCGCCACACCCGTGGGCACCCACTACGACACCTTCTACAGCGACCGCTACCTGATGACGCAGGATATCCACCGCCTGTATGACGTGCTGTCGGGCGTCCCCTTCGAGCACATCATCGTGTTGGTCAACAGCGACACCTACGGCGGTGGCGGCATCTATAACCAGATTACCGTCACCACGAGCGACCATCCCACGTTCCATCAGGTGCTCGTGCATGAGTTCGGCCACGCCTACGCTGGCTTGGGCGATGAATATTTCTATGATGACGCCTACGAGAGCATGTATCCTGCCGATACCGAGCCCTGGGAGCCCAATCTGACCACGCTTGTCGATTTCCAGAGCAAGTGGGCCGACATGGTGCCCAAGGGCGTTGCCATCCCCACGCCTCCCGACCCCAAGGTGCCTAACTACCGCAAAATCACCACCGAGAAGGAGCAGCGCATGCTCGATGCTGCTACGCAGCGCGTCGGCGTGTTCGAGGGTGGTGGCTACCAGTCCAAGGGCGTCTATCGTCCCGCTCAGGAATGCCGCATGAAGATTAACGAGGTGCAGAACTTCTGTCCCGTGTGCTCACGCGCCATCCAACGCATCACCGATTTCTACACAAGCCACTAACTCCACGGCTCAAGTCTGAAAAAAAAGAATCGGGCTTGCGCCCGAGAAAATATTTAGTTTGATTCTAGACAAATACAGGGAATAGTATAGCAGTCGACACTACAATGTGCCTCTATATTATTAAACCGTGCATAAGCACGGGAAATTAATCAAATTATAATTTTAAAATTAATTTTTTTTAATTTCCCGCCCGACGGGCGGTTTATATGTTTTTGAGTCCGATACCCTTGTTTTGTCAAATGGATTTTTGTTCCAGGGTGAGCAGGAATTGCTTTTTGTCGGTGCCCGGGGCATAGCCGCCCAGGGTGCCGTTGGCGTTTATGACGCGGTGGCAGGGCACGACGATGGCAACAGGGTTGTTGTGGTTGGCCTGTGCGACAGCCCGCGATGCCTTGGGATTACCTAAAAGGGTACTCTGTTCACCGTAGGAAATCGTCTTGCCGTACGGAATCTGTCGCAGCACGTCCCACGCCTTCATCTGGAAATCGGTGCCTTTCATGACAAGCGGCAGCGAGAACTCACGGCGTGTTCCTGCAAAGTATTCCTCTAGCTGGCGGATGCATTGGGCGAGTAGGGGAGTGACCACTTCGACGGGCTCCAGTTTCAGCTTAGCCGCGATTTTGTCGAGTTCGTCGGCACTCCAGCCAATCATGGCGATTCCCTCGTCGCTGGCGGCAATGGTGAGGGTGCCCACGGGCGACTCCATGGTCGTGTGGCACAGGTGGCCCTTATGGACGGGCTCTATACTCAGTTCGGCGGCTTTGCCGAGCATGAGACGATAGGCAGCGGCATACTCGTTGCCGATGATGCCGTCGAGGATAGCGTCCTTGATGGCATCCTTGATATAGCCCACGGGGCGTGACGGGGCGAGCCCGAAGGTCTGCATGATTTCCTCGCCATCGACGGGCGGCTGGAAGTTGCGCACACGGTCCTTTTCCTCGATATCCACCAGTTTACGTTTCACCAGGTCGAAATTCTCACGGAAGCGCTGCACCTTGTTCTGGTTCTTGCTCGTGATGTCGGCCTTGCACAATGTCATCAGGTCGTCGATGTCGTCGCCTGCGTCAAAGAGCAGCCGCCTCACGGCGCTGTCGGTCACCTCATCCTCGACCAGGGCGATGGGACGCATGTGCAGACCCACGAGTTTTTTCACATATTTCATGTGCTCGTTGAGCGGCAGGCGCATCTTGGCAAAAATCTTGGGCACCATCTTCTCGCCGACGAAGTTGTGGTTGTGGAATGTCCACCCCAGCTGCGGGTCCCAGCGCTTGGTGCGTGCCTTACCCACGTCGTGCAGCAGGGCTGCCCACCGCAGCCACACGTCATGGCTGGCGTCGGCGACATTGTCGAGCACCTGCAACGTGTGCATGAAGTTGTCCTTGTGGCCGCGGCCGTTGACGGTTTCCACGCCCTTGAGGGCTGCCAACTCGGGGAAGATGAGCGGCAGCAGCCCGCACTGGTCCAGCAGCATCCAGCCGCGTGAGGGCTGGTTGCTTGCCATGATTTTCATCAGTTCCTCGGCGATGCGTTCGCGGGTGATGATGTTGATGCGCTTGGCGTTGCGGCGGATGGCCGAGAAGGTCTCGGGATAGATGTCAAAGCCCAGTTGAGTGGCAAACCTCACGGCACGCATCATCCTCAACGGGTCGTCGCTGAAGGTGATGTCGGGGTCGAGCGGGGTGCGAATGATGCGACGCTCCAGGTCACCGATGCCGTCAAACGGGTCTATCAACTCGCCATAGCGCTCCTTGTTCAGGCAAATCGCCATTGCGTTGATGGTGAAGTCGCGGCGCTTCTGGTCGTCATCGAGAGTGCCGTCTTCCACGATGGGATTGCGGCTCTCGCGGTGATAGGACTCCCGGCGGGCGCCCACGAACTCCAGTTCCCACTGGCGAGTCTTGACCTGGGCGGTGCCGTAGGTACGGAATACTGCCAGGTGGGCACGCTTGCCGATGCGGCGGGCGACGGCTTTAGCGACCTCGATGCCGCTGCCCAAGGTCACAAAGTCCATGTCGTTGCTGGGGCGTTCCAGGAAGATATCCCTCACATATCCGCCCACGACGTAGCACTCGCGGTGTAGCTCGTCGGCAACGTCGCCCACCAGCTTCATCACGGGCCTATTTACATGTTCTGCTATTTTTTGACGGTCAATTTCCATGTTTTTTGGCTCTGGGACTGCAAAAATACTGCTTTTTTCGCGCTTTTTTTGCTCATGTTGTCAAAAATCCTTACTTTTGCATCGCAAAACAGCTCCAACGGGCGTTTTGGCATCATAACTTTTTTCAATTCCACTTCTCTGCATATTTCCAGATACATTTTTGTCATTATTGTGTGATGTTTGTTTTGACACGATAATTGCATCCCAAGAACAATAACCGGGATAGCAGGAGTAGAGAATTGATGTAACAACAACCGTTGAAAACAAATCATTTAACAACAGGAAAATGCGTGCCCGAGAGTGCATGCGATGGTGTAATGTAATCATGGCTGTCAATGGCCTGATACACCTTTCCGGTTATACTTTATTATATTATGTACAATATCGATCAACTTCAAGGAATGAGTGACGAGCAGCTGCGTGAGCTGGCTAAGTCTATGGGCATCAAGCGCGTCGATTCGATGGAACATGAGGGCCTTGTCTATGAGGTGCTCGACCATCAGGCCGAAGCCGAAGCTGCCATTGCACCCGAGCCTACCAAGAGACGCCGTGAACGCATTAAGCAGCAGCCCGCCGCCAAGGCTAATGGTAACGAGGTAACCAAGGATGATGCTGTAGCTACCAAGAAAAAGACTCAAGATAATAAAAAAGAAGACAAAATAAAGAAAGAGGAAACTCCGAAGGCCGAAGAGGCGCCCAAGGCAACCAAAACGTCAAAAGCGGCTAAAACGCCCAAGGCTGAAGAAGAACAGCCCCAGCCCGCTGAGGTAGAACAGCCTAAGCGCAAGCGCGGCAGACCCACAGCAGCCGAAAAAGCCGCCCGTGAGGCCGAAAAAGAACAAGCCGAGCAGAGCGACGACAACGCTGCCATGACCCAGGTTGAGGTGACTGCCGAAGAACCCGCCGAGCCCAAGCAGACGCGCCGCAAAGGACGCAAAACCAAACAGGCCGCCGAACAACTCGCATTGCCGTTTGATAATGCGGTTGAGCAGCCTGTCGAGGAAGAACAGCCCGTCATCGAGGAGCAACCGGTGGAAATGCCCATCGAGGAGGAATTTATCGAGGTGCAGGAAGAACAGCCCGTACAACCGGAACCTACGCCGCGTGAACGTGAGCAGATGTCTCTGAACTCGTTCTTCAACACGGGTAGCGGTTTCACCTTCAAGCCCCGCACCCAGCAGGAACGTGAGGAGGCGATGCGTCGCGCAGAGGAGGAACGCAAGCGCCAGGCCGAAGAAGCTGCAGTTGCGCCCATCGTGATTCAGGAACCCAAGGTGGTCAAGGAGAACAAGAACAAGAAGCGCAAGATGAAGCAGCAACAGCAGCAACAGATTGCCGAGGATAATCCCTATATCGACCAGCCTTATAATTTTGACGGAATTCTCGAGGCTCAGGGTGTGCTCGACATTGCCCCTGAGGGCTATGGTTTCCTGCGTTCCAGTGATTACAATTACCTCACCTCGCCCGATGACATCTATGTTCAGCAGTCCCAGATCAAGGCTTACGGCCTCAAGACTGGCGACGTCATCGAGGGAACCATCCGTCCGCCCATGGAGGGTGAGAAATACTTCCCCTTGAGCGAGATTCGCCTCATCAACGGCCGCACTCCTGCCTATGTGCGCGACCGCGTGCCTTTTGAGCATCTGGTGCCCTTGTTCCCCGACGAGAAGTTTGACCTCGTGAGCAAGCGCCATCCCACCATCTCACAGCGCGTGGTGGACATGTTCTCGCCCATCGGCAAGGGCCAGCGCGGACTCATCGTCGCCCAGCCCAAGACCGGTAAGACGATGCTCTTGAAGGAAATCGCCAATGCCATCTCGGAGAACCACCCCGAGACCTACATGATTATCCTGCTCATCGACGAGCGCCCCGAGGAGGTGACCGATATGGCCCGCAGCGTCAACGCCGAGGTCATCGCATCGACCTGCGACGAGCCCGCCGACCGCCATGTGAAGATTGCCGACCTGGTGCTGAGCAAGGCCAAACGTCTGGTGGAATGCGGTCATGACGTTGTCATCCTGCTCGACTCGATAACCCGTCTGGCACGCGCTTACAACACCATTGCCCCGGCGTCAGGAAAAATTCTTACCGGTGGGGTCGATGCCAACGCTCTGCAGCGCCCCAAGCGCTTCTTCGGTGCGGCCCGTAACATCGAGGGTGGTGGCAGTCTTACCATCATCGCTACCGCGCTCACCGAGACTGGCTCCAAGATGGACGAGGTTATCTTTGAGGAATTCAAGGGTACAGGTAACATGGAACTCCAGCTCGACCGCAAGCTCTCCAACAAGCGCATCTTCCCCGCTGTGGATGTGATGGCTTCGAGCACGCGTCGCGACGACCTGCTGTTGCCGCAGGATACGCTGAACAAGATGTGGATTATTCGCCGGTTCTTGAGCGACCGCACTTCGGTGGAATCGATGGAATTTGTCAAGGAGCGCATGGAGCGCACCCGCGACAACGAGGAATTCCTGCTCACCATGCAACAAGGCTAAACTGTCGTCGGCGATGGGACGTATCATGGCAATCGACTATGGGCGCAAGCGCACGGGGGTTGCTGTCACCGATCCGCTCAAGATTGTAGCGGGCAATCTGGCGACAGTGCCCACCCACACGCTCATGTCCTTCATCAAGGACTATATCGCCCGTGAGCCGGTGGAGCGCATCGTGGTGGGTCAACCCACCCAGCTCAATGGTGAGCCCAGCGAGAGCATGAGGTATATCACCCCCTTTGTCAAGCAGTTGGGCAAGGAACTGCCCGACATGCCGGTGGTGATGTATGACGAGCGTTTCACCAGCACCATCGCCCACCAGGCGATGATTGACGGTGGCATGAAGAAGAGCGACCGGCGTGACAAGTCGCGCGTCGATGCCATCGCAGCCACAATTATTCTCAACGACTATTTACAAAGCATATACAATCAAACTGGTAATCTATTAATCTGATATGATACTCCCAATCTATGTTTATGGTCATCCCGTGCTGCGTTCAGCCAATGCTGACGTGACGCCCGACTATCCTGGTCTGCAGGAACTCATCGAGAACATGAAGGAAACCATGTATCACACCCAGGGAATCGGTATCGCTGCCCCTCAAGTGGGCGTGAACGCGCGCATCGTCTATATCGACGTTGACCCGCTAGCTGAGGATTTCCCTGAGCTCAAGGATTGTCGCATGGTGCTCATCAACCCCGACATCACTGTCGACGAGAGTGCCCCTGAGGTCACCCGCGAGGAAGGCTGCCTGAGTGTGCCCGGCATTCACGAGAACGTGCAGCGCCACGAGAAAATCCACGTCCACTGGCTCGACGAGAACTTCCAGGAGCATGACGAGGACATCGAGGGCTACCTCTCGCGTGTCATCCAGCACGAGTGCGACCACCTGGACAAGACGCTGTTCATCGACCGCATCTCACCTATCCGTAAGCAACTCATTCGTGGTAAACTGAATAATATGGTGAAGGGGAAAGTTTCTTGCAACTACCGTTGCAAATTCGCACCTCACAACCGTAAAAGATAAAAAAAGTGGAAGATGTCTCACGACAGCCTCCACAAACCTTAAATCTAATACCATGAAAAACACACGTACAAATGTACTATTCTTTTTTTGAATTGTACAAATATTTTAAGTAATTTTTACCTTTTTATATATTTTTTTAGAAAATATTCATGAAAACCAATAGTGTTTTTGTGATTACTGATGATGACCACAGCTTCATGCAGATGGCTTGCAACCTGGCAAGTGAAAACATCGACCGTGGTGGAGGACCGTTCGGCGCTGTCATCGTCAAAGATGGTGAGGTCATCGCGGCCGCCTGCCGGGGTGCAACGAGGCAAAGCCGAGTGCAACCCTGGTGATAGTAAGCGGTTCGCCCAGTTCTCGCCCGTAGGGCGAGCCTATGAGTAACCCGTGGTAATGCTGACTATTAAGCGAAGCGCGAGAGTCAGCATCACCACGGGACCTGCAATACTAAAGGAAGTCGCTGGAGGCGACCCCAACAATGAAGGGCTAATCCTCATGGGGGTCGCCTCCGGCGACGATAAGGATAGTGTCGATAACCCGTGGTGCCTGCCGCTTCACTCGCTGCGCTCGTTCCGCGGTCAGGTACCACGGGTTACTCAAAGGCCACCCTTCGGGTGTATTTCAGCCCTCATTCCCTTTTTCCATCGGCCACCCTTCGGGTGTTTCGCAGCCCTCATTCCCTGCTGTTTGCATGTCACCGCATATGAGAAGGATGATGGCTGCTTTTTCCAGGATGTAAGCAACTAAAAACTAAAAACTGCTGGGTGGCTTTGCCATTTGGCGGTTTTTTCTTACCTTTGCCGTTTAAATGGAACTAAAAACATTATTATAACCAAAAACAATGAGCGAGAAAGAAAATACACTGGCTACAAAATACGACCCTAAAGAGGTCGAGGACAAGTGGTATAAGTATTGGGAGTCGCACGACCTGTTCAAGAGCGTGCCCGACGAGCGTGAGCCTTATTGCATCGTGATTCCGCCCCCCAATGTGACGGGCGTGCTGCACATGGGCCACATGTTGAACAACACCATCCAGGACATCCTCATCCGCCGCGCGCGCATGGAGGGTAAGAACGCCCTGTGGGTGCCCGGTACTGACCATGCATCCATCGCTACCGAGGCCAAGGTGGTGAAACGCCTGGCAGAGCAGGGAATCCGCAAGCGCGACCTCACGCGTGACGAGTTCCTCAAGCACGCTTGGGACTGGACGCATGAGCACGGCGGCATCATCCTGCAGCAGTTGCGCAAGTTGGGTGCTTCCTGCGACTGGAGCCGCACTGCCTTCACGATGGACGAGACGCGCAGCAAGAGCGTGCTCAAGGTCTTTGTAGACCTGTATGACAAGGGTTACATCTATCGTGGCCTGCGCATGGTGAACTGGGATCCCAAGGCTCAGACCGCACTGAGCAACGAAGAGGTGATCTACCACGAGGAGAAGAGCCACCTGTATTACCTCAAGTACTATGTTGACGG
>JAEEGL010352615.1_pt1 | contig 19732 bp, 20 predicted proteins | sample 9134231 | NCBI WGS metagenome assembly JAEEGL01 (sample SAMN16246548, study PRJNA631951) | gut metagenome | biome: gut microbiome; feature: rumen; material: fiber-attached | host: Bos | place: Iran: Karaj | collected 2018-10 | reverse complement strand
CATAAAGATCCGTGCGTACAGCGATGAGCTTTTGGAAAAGGAGTTTTCCTTTTACGGTGAAAAGAAATGATCTATCTGGATAACGCCGCGACTACGATAAGAAAACCACCCGAGGTTGCCCGGGCGGTTCTGCAGGCGATGGAAACTATGGGGAATAGCGCCCGCGGCCTGAATGAGGGAGCGCTTGAAGCGGCGCACACCATCTATGGCACAAGGGAGAAACTGGCGGCTTTCTTCGGGTGTCCCAGGAGCGACCATGTGGTATTCACCTGCAATGTGACGGAAGCCCTGAACATCGCCATCAGAGGCCTGCTGGACAGCGGGGACCGAGTTGTGACGACGGCCCTGGAACACAATTCCGTCCTGCGGCCGCTGTACCAGATGGAAGATGAGAGAAACATTGACCTGGTCACGGCCGGAGCAGACAGAACAGGACGGCTGGATTACGGGGAACTGGAAAGACTGACGATACCGGGAACAAAACTGCTGATCTGTACCCATGCCTCGAATCTTACGGGAAATATCACTGACATACGGCATATAGCTGATGTCGCACATGCTGCCGGAGCACTGCTCGTGGTGGACGCTGCCCAGACTGCGGGTACACGCAGGATCAGCATGGAAGAAATGGGGGCAGACGTGCTGTGTTTTACCGGCCATAAAGGGCTGATGGGACCCCAGGGAACCGGAGGAATGTGCATCAGGCCCGGCGTGGAGATCCGCCCATTCAAAGCCGGAGGCACCGGCGTCCAGACTTATTTGCGCCACCAGCCTCCGCAGTATCCCGTCAGACTGGAAGCAGGGACCATCAACGGTCACGGGGTCGCAGGACTGTCCGCAGCGCTGGACTGGATCGCCAAAACCGGGATCGATGCGATCGAACGGCGGGAAGCGGAACTGACAAAGCGCTTTTACGAAGGGGTAAGGGATGTGCCGGGAGTCACGGTATACGGTGATTTCAGCCTGGCGCACGCTGCAATCGTGGCGCTGAACATCGGTGACAGGGACTCCGGAGAAGTGTCGGACATCCTTTCTGAGAGGTACGGGATCGCGGTGCGGTCCGGAGCTCATTGTGCCCCGCGCATGCATGAGGCACTGGGAACGAAGGATCAGGGTGCCGTGCGCTTCAGCTTTTCCTGGTTTACCACGGAGCAGGAGATCGACACGGCGATCCAGGCCGTTCAAGAAATCGCCCGGGAAGCTGAATGAGCCGGAAATATGAATGGAGATTTGAAATAGCGGGAGGTTTCATGATGAAAAGAGGGGACGACTGCTACCGGCAGTATGTGCAGATCCTGAAGGAAGAACTGCGGCCGGCCATGGGCTGTACCGAGCCAATAGCCATTGCTTACGCGGCTGCAAAAGCAAGGTCTGTTCTTGGATCTGTTCCGGAACGTCTGCTGGTCGAGGTCAGCGGCAACATTATCAAGAACGTCAAGAGCGTTGTAGTGCCTCACACGGGAGGACTGCGGGGCATTCCCTCAGCCGCGGCTGCCGGAGCTGTCGCAGGCGATGCCGATGCGGAACTGGAGGTCCTGTCTCACGTAACGGATGAAGAGATCGCGGCCATAGGAGCGTATCTGGAAAAGACGCCCATCGAGGTCCGCCACGCCGATACCGGACACATTTTTGACATTATGGTCACAGCCTACCGCGGAGAAGATTCCGCCTTCGTGCGGATCACTGACTATCACACGAATGTGGTTTCAGTGAAGAGAAACAGCCGGGTCCTGATGGAAAAAGAGATAGCTGTGCAGGAGGAGAATGGACTGACCGACAGGGCATGCCTGACCATCCAGGGTATCGTGGACTTTGCCGAATGTGTTGACGTCGAAGACGTCCGCGAGATTCTGGAAAGACAGATAACCTACAATATGGCGATCGCGGAAGAAGGACTCCGGAACGACTATGGCGCAAATATCGGCAAGACCGTTCTGCGGGGACGGGAATATGATATCAACTACAAGATGAGGGCGTGGGCTGCTGCCGCCAGTGATGCCAGAATGAGCGGCTGCGAACTGCCGGTCGTCATCAATTCCGGAAGCGGAAATCAGGGGATTACCACCAGCGTGCCGGTAATCGTATATGCGAGGGAAACCGGAAAGACCCAGGAGGAGCTGCTGAGGGCTCTTTGTGTGGCTAATCTGGTGACCACTCACCTGAAGACCGGCATCGGAAGGCTCAGCGCCTACTGCGGTGCAGTCAGTGCCGGATGCGGCGCAGGGGCCGGGATCGCCTTTCTCAAAGGCGGGCGCTTTGACATGATTGCGCATACCGTCGTAAATGCTGTAGCCATGGATTCCGGCATCATCTGCGACGGCGCGAAAGCCAGCTGTGCGGCAAAGATCGCCTCTGCCGTGGACGCCGGGCTCCTTGGAATCGCCATGTATGAGGATGGGAACCAGTTCTTCGGCGGTGACGGGATCGTGAAAAAAGGCGTTGAGAACACCATTGCTACAGTGGGAAGGCTGGCAAGGTTCGGCATGGAGCAGACGGACAAGGAAATCATTCAGCTGATGATGGAAAACTGAGGTGAATGACATGAAAGTACTGTTGATAAACGGAAGCCCAAATGAAAAGGGATGTACCTTTACAGCGTTGAAAGAGATTGAAAAAACCCTGCACGAGGAACAGATCGAAACAGGGTGGTTCTGGATCGGCAGAGGCGATGTCTCCGGCTGTACCGGATGCGGGGCCTGCAGCAGGCTGGGGCAGTGTGTAAAAGGGGATATCGTCAACGAGTTTACCGCGATGGCTGCAGATTACGACGGATTTGTTTTCGGCTCGCCGGTTTACTTTTCCGGTATGAACGGTGCCATGATGAGCTTCATGGACAGGGCGTTTTATTCGGGATCCCGCGGGAAGCAGAGCGCTTTCTCCTTCAAGCCTGCTGCTGCCGTCGTATCCGCCCGCCGTGCCGGCACTACATCGGCTCTGGACCAGATGAACAAATACTTCCTGTACAGCCAGATGCCGGTGATACCCTCCCGCTACTGGAACATGGTCCACGGCAACACCCCGGAGGAAGTCCTTCAGGATGCGGAAGGCCTGCAGATCATGCGAGTACTGGGCCGCAACATGGCCTGGTTTTTGAGGATCAAGGCAGCCGGAGAAGCGGCGGGCATACCGCTACCGGCACAGGAGGAGAAAAGGATCTCTACCAATTTTATCAGATGACAGTGGATATAAGCATCTCTGGAGTGGGAATAGTTTTATGACGACGATTTATTTGATGCGCCATGGAGAAACCGACTGGAATCGCCAGGAACGCATGCAGGGCCAGACGGACTGCCCTCTGAACGACTGCGGGTGCCGTCAGGCGGGAGAAGCCGGAATGCTGTTCCGCAGAAAGGGAGTCGCTTTCGAACGGGTTTTCAGCAGCACGCTGAAACGTGCAATCAGGACGGCCTGCATCATCTCCGGGAGAAAAGAGGAAGCCATCGAAACAGATCCGGATCTGATGGAGATGGGAATGGGACCTTATGAAGGAGTTTTATTCCGGGACCTGCCCGGGGAGATGTTCACTTTTTTTGGAGATCCTGAACATATCCCTACACCGGAAGGACTGGAACCTGTCCCGCTGATGAAAGTCCGCGTCGCCCGCTTTCTTGACAGGCTCCGGGAAGCGGCTCCGGAGGGCAATACGCTCGTTGTCGCCCACGGGGTGACCATGCGGGTGCTGCTAGGACACCTGATGGGGAAGGAGTGGATCGAGGGCTGGCGTATGCCGCTTGAGAACTGCAGTGTTTATCGAACGGTTCTGAAGGACGGAAACTATTCCCGGCCGGAACGGGTATACGACCGCGAAAGACCCCGCACCACCGAAGAAAAAGCCGGAAAAGTCCTTGAATACCTGCAGAACGCGGACAAGAACAGGTACCCGTTGATTGCGGCGATTGATGGACGCTGCGGAGCGGGGAAAACGACGCTGGCAAAACAGATCTCCGAGATGACCGGCTATCCCGTTGTACATATGGATGACTACTTCCCGCAGCCGTATCAGCGGACTGAGGAACGGCTGTCCAAACCGGGAGGCAACGTGGATCACGAGCGCTTTCTGGAGGAGGTTATCGTCCCCCTCAGGTCCGGCTCGACAGCATATGTCCGGCCGTATGACTGCCGCACGAAGACGATCGGACAGCCGACGGCTGTACCCGCATCTCCTGTGGTAATCGTGGAGGGGAGTTATTCCTGCCATCCTGCACTCTGGGAAGCCTATGACCTGAGGGTTTTTTTGAATGTGGACCCCGGAACGCAGATGGCGCGGATCACAGAGCGCAACGGGGAGAAAAAAGCGGAAGAGTTCCGGGAAAAGTGGATCCCGCTGGAAGAAGAATACTTCCGGGCAGAAGGGATTGCCGGACGGTGTGAACTGTATATGGAATGAAGAAACTCCCGGACAGCCGTCCGGGAGTTTTCAGACTGTTTATGAGCCCAGCAGATGTTTCAAGACGATTTCAAAGCCTATGGCAATGAGGATCAGACCGCCTACAATGGACGCCTTGCCAGCCAGAAGGGTACCAAAACGTCTTCCGATCCGAAGGCCTCCAATGCAGATCCAGAAGGTAACAATCCCGATGATCAGGGACTCGGCCAGTGCAAACGGCAGACGGTAGTCGGCAATTGTGAAGCCAACGGACAGCGCGTCGATGGAAGTCGCGACTCCCTGCACCAGCAATCCGCGAAGCCCGACCGGGGGCGGGAGATCGTCGCTGGGATCATGACGGATCCCTTCCGCTATCATCTTGCCGCCGATATAAAGAAGAAGGACAAGAGCGATCCAGGGAACGAGACGATGAAACACCCGGAAAGCAGAGGCAATGGTGCGGACGCAGAACCACCCAATCAAAGGCATCAGCATCTGAAAGATGCCGAAGGTCCCGGCGATCTGCACCGCCTTCCCGCGGCTCATGCCGGGAGACCGGAGGCCGTTGGCCAGGGAGACGGAGAAGGCATCCATGGCCAGGCCTGCGCCGAACAGGACGCTGTTGAGAAAAAAGAACGCAGTCCAGCCCACAATAAGCCCCCCTTCATAAGATCTGTTTGAGAATAGCAGAAGACATGCGCCGCGTCAAGGAATATCTTTTCCCGGCCCGGTGGTTGCCGGGAAAACCGTACATTTTGCCATGACGGAAGCCGGGCGTAATTCTATAATGGACAAACTTGTAATTGTATGCTATTATACATAAATACAATGCGGATACTGGGGGGAAAATGTGTTGAGCGGCAAACTGATCGTGTTTGAAGGAACTGACGGTTCCGGGAAAGCGACCCAGACAGAATTGCTCTGCAGGGAACTGGAACGTAGGGGGACCGCATACAGAAGACTGACGTTTCCCCGGTATCAGGATGAGTCGTCCGCTCTGATCCGCCTTTATCTGAACGGCGCGTTTGGAAATCATCCCGATGACGTAAACGCGTATGCGGCTGCAACTTTCTTTGCCGTGGACCGGTATGCGTCCTACAAGCAGGACTGGGGTTCATTCTATCAATCCGGAGGATTGCTGGTTGCAGACCGATATACCACGTCCAACGCCGTGCACCAGACGGTGAAGCTCCCGCCGGAAGAGAGGGTCGCTTTTCTGGACTGGCTGTTTGATTTTGAATACCGTCTTCTGGGCCTTCCGGCACCGACCCGGGTGCTGTACCTGGATATACCGACTGAACTGACTGAGCGGATGATGCGCAGAAGAGAGCGGGAGACTAATACGAAAGCGGATATCCACGAGAGAGATGAAGCTTATCTGCGCCTGTGCAGGGAGAATGCCGCTTTTGTGACGGAGTACTGCGGGTGGACGAAAATTGACTGTACTGACGGTGGAGTGCTTCTGCCGGCAGAGGAGATCCACAGAATAGTCCTGGGAAAGATCTCCGATCTGCTGTAACAAGCGGTGACCGTTTTTCTGAAATGCAGGCAAGATCCTGCTGTAAAGAACTGAACCGTTGCACGCGCGATGAATGGCAAGTCCGCTGACCGGCGCGCAGACGAGAAAGGAAAACCAAAATGCCCAGAGAAAAAAAGACAAATACCATGAGTTGGGATGCCAGAAAGGTCAGGGAAGCTCAGGCTGAAGAGGCGACGCCCAGAAGAAGAAAGCGGAGAAAGAAAAGATTTCCTTTCGGCCTGTATATGCTCCTGGTAGTTATTGTTTCGGCAGCGCTGGCAGGATTCGGCTGGCTGCTGGCCAACGACCTGTGCGCTTTGGACAAGGCACCGGCTGAGCTTGTGATAACAGTCGATGAGAACGATACCGTCAAAGATATAGCCAAGAAGCTCAAGGACGGCAAACTCATCAAATACAAGACCTTTTTCTGCCTCATGGGGAAATTCCTTCACGCTGACCAGAAGATCGACCCAGGTACCTATGAACTGAACTCCGACATGGACTACCGTTGCCTGATCCAGGCCATGCATGACTACGGATACAAGGAAGTGGTGGAAGGCGTCACCATTCCGGAAGGCACCACGCTCCAGGGGATCATCGATATCCTGGTTGAGAACAAGGTCGCGACCAGGGAAGGCCTTGAGGAAGCCGCCGCCAACTATGACTTTAAAGACTACAGTTTTCTGGACAACTCCAAGAAGGGTGATATTCACCGCCTGGAAGGCTATTTGTTCCCGGATACCTATGACTTCTACATGTGGGAGGAACCGGAATCCGCTTTGAGCCGTATGCTGAACAACTTCAAGGCGAAGACCACTGACTTGACGGATCAGATCGAAGCGTCCGGACGATCTCTGCACGACATCGTCATCGTGGCATCTCTCATTGAGAAGGAGTCTGGCAGCACCGACGACTTCGGCAATTTCTCATCTGTTATCTATAACCGACTGGAAGCGGGCTGGAAACTGCAGATCGACGCCACGATCAACTACATCAAGGGAACCAGTTCGCTGATCGTTACCGATGAAGACCTGAAAATCGACAGCCCGTACAACACCTATATGTACGAAGGCCTGCCGGCCGGCCCCATCTGCAACCCCAGTCTGAAAGCCATCCAGGCTGCCCTCAAACCCAATTCCACCAGCTACTGGTTCTGGTATGCCTATCAGGGCGAGACCTATTTCTTCACCAACAGCGATGACTTTGATCAGTTCGTTGCGGAGCACCCGATCGAAGAGGGCTGATATTCGCATGACGAAAAAACCGGAACTGCTCGCCCCGGCGGGCGATATGGAAAAACTGAAAATGGCCGTCCTGTACGGAGCCGATGCGGTGTACCTTGGGGGCACCGCATTTGGCATGCGTTCTTTTGCGGGAAATTTCAACGATCAGGAACTGCCGGAAGCGGTTCGCTTTGCCCATGACCACGGGGTGAAGGTGCACGTTACCGTGAACACCATGCCGCGCAGCAGTGAAACAGACCGCCTGCCTGCCCACCTGGAGCGGCTGGACGACGCTGGGGCTGATGCGCTTATTCTGGCGGATCTTGGCGCGTTCCGCATGGCGGAAAAATATGCACCGAGATGTCAGAGACATATTTCCACGCAGCAGTCCATAGCCAATTATGCTACCGCTGCAGCCTGGTATGACCTGGGTGCCAGCAGAGTCGTGCTTGCCCGCGAACTGAGCCTGGAGGAGATCCGTGAGATCCGCAGCCGGGTCCCGAAGGAATTGGAACTGGAGACGTTCGCACATGGAGCGATGTGCGTGTCCTATTCGGGACGCTGCCTGCTGTCCAACTATATGACGGGGAGGGACAGCAACCGCGGTGAGTGCGCCCAGCCCTGCCGCTACCAGTACGCGCTGATGGAGGAAAAAAGGCCCGGAGAGTATTTTCCCGTGTTCGAGGACGAAAAGGGCACTTACATCATGAACTCCCGGGATATGTGCATGATCGACCATATCGACGATCTGATAGACGCCGGCGTTGATGCCCTCAAGATCGAAGGAAGGGCTAAATCAGCCTATTATGCCGCCATCATTACCGGTGCCTACCGGCACGCTATCGATGACGCTGCCGCAGGCAAGCCCGTGGATCCCGTCTGGCGGGAAGAGGTGGAACATGTCAGCCACCGTCATTACTCCACCGGATTCTATTATGGCCAGCCGGGACAGTACTATCAGAACTCCCGATATATACGGGACTGGCAGGTATGTGCAATCGTGACGTCATGTGATGAGGAAGGGAACGCTGTGCTGTCCCTGCGCAACAAGTTCGCCGCGGGAGACCGGGTGGAGATTGTAGGCCCGGATATGAGGCCGTTTGCGATGACGGTTCCCCCTATGCTGGACGCGGAAGGCCTGCCTCTGATGGAGGCAAGGACCCCTCAGTCGGTATTCCGCATGAAACTGCCGCGCGCTGTACCGCCTCTGAGCATCGTCCGCCATGCGGTGGACCTGAGCGGAAGAGAATAGACCGGAAAAAGAATCAGCCCCCTGTGCAAAGACCGCACAGGGGGCTGCTGTTTCTGACGGGATTCCGGGAAGCGCTATGTCAGATCCGCCAGATCAAGAACCAGCCGCTCGGTTTTTTCCCAGCCAAGACACGGGTCGGTGATAGATACGCCGTAACGGCCGCCGCCGACATTTTGGGATCCGTCTTCCAGATAGCTCTCGATCATAAGACCCTTTACGAGGCGATGGATATCAGGACTCAGCCGTCGGCTATTCATAACATCCTTTGCGATACGGATCTGCTCCAGATAGTTTTTCCCGGAGTTTGAATGGTTCGTATCCACAATGACAGCGGGATTCTGGAGACCGCTGGCCTGATATGCGCTGCTGAGAGAGACCAGATCCTGATAGTGATAGTTGGGATAGTGCCTGCCGAAACGGTCTGTGTAACCGCGGAGAACGGCATGGGCAAGGGGGTTCCCGTGGGAACGGGCCTGCCAGCCCCGGTAGATGAAAGCGTGCCCGCGTTGTGCGGAGGCTATCGCATTAAGCATGGTTTGAATGCTTCCGCCGGTAGGATTCTTCATACCGACCGGAATGTCAAGCCCGCTGGCAGTGAGGCGATGCTGCTGATCCTCGACAGACCGCGCCCCAACAGCGACATAAGCCAGCAGATCATCCAGATACTTCAGATTCTCGGGGTATAGCATCTCATCGGCACAGGAAAAACCGGTTTCAGTCAGCGCTCGCAGATGGAGCTCCCGGGTGAATACGATACCCTTGAAGAGATCGGGCTGTTCCTCCGGCTCCGGCTGATGGAGGAATCCCATGTACCCGCTGCCGGAGCTGCGGGGCTTGGTGGTATACAGGCGGGGAATGATGAAGAGCTTCCCGGAGACCTGTTTCTGGATCGCACGAAGACGCGCCAGATATTCCATGACGCTGTCCTCGTGATCTGCTGAACACGGCCCGATAATCAAAAGGAATTGGTCGGAAGCCCCGGTCATGATATTACGGATCTCCATGGCGCGCCTGCTCACCAGATCAGCAAGATCGGGAGAGAGGGGATACATGGCTTTTGCATCCATGGGGATGGTCAGTTTCCTGTCAAATTCCATATTCATCATCTGATGTCCACCTCGATTCCCAGACCTTTCATTCGGCTGAAGAAGTCAGGCATGCTCTTTCCGACAGCTTCAGCACCTTCAATGACAGCACCAGTAACAGATGCAAGAACCGACAGAGCCATGACGATGCGATGATCTCCGTGGCTCTGAAGCGGTAACGACGGCCGATTCAGAAGCGCCGGGCGGATGACCATGGTATTATCCCCGGTTTCGACCTGCACGCCGAACTTGGCCAATTCGCTGCTCATGGCGGCACAGCGGTCGCTCTCTTTCAGACGCAGACGCCGGATACCGGTAAAGGTTGCGCCGTGCAGCGCGGCGGAGAGGGCCATGGATACCGGCCCCAGGTCGGGGCAGTCAGACAGGTCGATCACCGGGGAACCGGATTCCAGCAGATCAAAAACAGCAGGGCAGACACGATCTGCGTGAAGACTGTCGGGGGACAATCCGGTGACCGAAACGTCGCCGCCCAGCCGTCCCAAAGCCAAAAAGACGGCTGATCCGGACCAGCTGCCCTCGACAACGGAATCGTGAGAAAGGTATCGCTGGTTTCCCGGGACCGAGATCGTATCCCCTGAGGGGAAGACGGATACGCCGGATTCCCGGAGAGCGGAGACGGTCATGCGGACGTAGGGCCTGCTTTCCAGAGACGTAAGGATTTGAATGACGCTGTTTTCAGGCAGAAGGGGAAGCGCGAACAGAAGACCGCTGATAAACTGGCTGCTGATGTTGCCCGGAACGCGAAAGACTCCAGCTGAGAGTGGCCCGCGGACGTGAAGAACGCAGGATGATCCCTCAAAGATCAGATTCTGTTCCCGGCAGATGTCGTGATAGACGGAAAGAGGACGGGACATAAGCATTTCAGTACCAGTAAAGGTAATATGCTTGTCAGATAAAAGGGCGATAGGAATAAGAAAACGGAGAGTGCTGCCGCTTGCCTGGCAGGGGAGCAACGCGCCGTCACGCAACGCGGAGAGATCCATGCCAATGACAGATGCCTTGTTTCCGTCATAGTCGATCTCCGCTCCCAGAGCGCGGAGAGAGGACATGGTGGCCAGCAGGTCGTGAGCCGGGTCAATATTGCGGATATGGCTGATTCCCGGTGACAGAGCGGCGGTGATCAGCTCCCGGTGGGCATGGCTTTTGGAAGGCGGAGCGGAAATGACGCCGTGAGCGCGGGAAGGGGAAATCGTTACCTGCATGGATTCTCTTCTCCTTTGACCAGATCATCCAGCGCTTCCAGGTAACCATCGATGCCGTGCCCGATGATGGATCTCCTGCAGGCAGAGCGGACATAGCTTACAGACCTGAAGGACTCCCGTGAGGATATGTCGGACAGATGGACTTCAACGGCAGGAAGCCCAACAGCCTTGAGGGCGTCCAGAAGTGCGATGCTGGTATGGGTATAGGCGGCTGGGTTGATAATGATCCCATCGGCATTTCCATAGGCGGACTGGATCTTGTCTACCAGGTCTCCTTCATGATTGGACTGAAAAATTTCCACATCCGCCCCCAGAGCCGCCGCACGGTTCCGGATTGCCACACAGAGATCTGCGTAGCTGGAGCTCCCGTAGATATGAGGTTCCCGGATTCCCAGCATATTGAGATTGGGCCCGTTGATCACCAGTATTTTCATGACGCCGCCCCTTTCATAAAGGCCTGTATGACGGTTTTTGCCGTTTCGCCGATGTCGCCGGTCACGGGAACTGTGCAGTCAGCGGTAGAAAGGTATCTGGAATATCTGGTTTCATACATGGCGCAGAGCTTTTCCCGTGAATCTGACAGCGGCCGGCTGTCAGAGGGGGTGAGATCTTTCAGAGCGCGATCCAGAAAGACGAGAGTTCCGTTCATCCTCAGGAGCCGGGCGTTGTCCTGACGCAGGATACACCCTCCGCCGGTGGCGATGACCAGTCCGGTCCTGCCGGCGACCTCGCGGACAGCTTCGCTCTCTGCGTCACGAAAAACAGCCTCGCCGTCTTCTGCGAAGATACGGGTAATCGGTTTTCCGGATTTTCGGACAACGGCCTCATCCAGATCGACAAAAGGCCTGCCCGTCATTTCAGAGATCCGGAGCCCGAGAGATGTCTTTCCGGATCCCGGCATTCCCGTGAGGACCAGGTTTCTCTTTCTGGCTGTCAGATCCTGCAGGATCCGTTCTCCCGTATCCGCCGGACAGGAAGAGCCGGTAAACAGTGCTGCTGCAGCGACAGCCTGGGCGACCAGCATCCGCAGGCCGCCCCGGGCGGGGATGCCCAGTTCCCCGGCTTCCAGGACGAGACGGGTGGAGAGGGGATTGTAAACGACGTCGACAACGCCCTGCAGACGGGAAAAGCGGGAGAGATCGAGAGGGATGCCGGAAAGATCGGGATACATGCCGCAGGGGGTGGTGTTGATGATGATGTCCGCGTCTCCGTGGAGACGGCAGGCGTCTTCATAGGTTATGGCATCCCCTGAGGCCTTTCTGCTGACGCGGATGGTCTCCATCGCCCCCAAATGGGCTGAGGCGGCACGGGCAGTGCGGCTGGTGCCGCCTGTTCCCAGGATAAGGACTTTTTTGCCGGAGAGATCAAGATTCATGGAACGAATCAGGGCAAGAAGACCGGAAAAATCCGTGTTGTATCCGAACAGCAGACCGTCCCGGTTGACGATCGTGTTGACAGCGCCGATTTCCGAGGCTGCTTCGCTGACATGATCCAACAGAGGGATCACGGCCTGCTTGTAGGGCATCGTCACATTGATCCCGCTGAAATCGCGCTCTGCAAGGAAGTGGGAAAGCGCAGTCTCCGGAAGCTCCAGCAGTTCGTAATCATACTGGCCGATCAGAGAATGGATCTCCGGGGAATAACTGTGAGCGAGACTCCGGCCGATGCAGCCATACCTCATCGGCTGCCACCTCCCAGATAATCCGCACCGAATCTGCCCGTCAGCAGATCGCAGAGCACAAGGGCGGTGATGCTGTCCACCACGACCCGCGCCCGGGGAATGATGGCCGGATCATGGCGCCCGGCAAGCCGGATGTTGGTGTTCTCCATCCGCTCCAGATCCACAGTCTGCTGAACAGTCTGTACGGAGGGCGTTGGCTTGACCATGCAGCGGAAGACGATGGGCATGCCGTTCGTGATACCTCCGTTGACGCCGCCGTTATTGTTGGTCGATGTAACGACATGTCCGTTTTCTACGGAGAAAGCGTCGTTGAAAGAGCTCCCGAAATCATCCGCTTTGTCAAAACCGGCACCGAACTGTACGCCTTTTACAGCCGGTATGCTGAAAAGAGCCCGGGCGAGAAGACCTTCCACCGTATCGAACCAAGGTTCACCCACGCCTGCCGGAACACCGACAACCGCTGTTTCCAGTATGCCTCCCACGCTGTCGCCCGCTGCGGAAGCCTCCCGGATCCTTCGGCGCATGGATTCTCCGTCGGCATCATCCAGGACGGCAAAGACCCGCTGATTGAGGATGTCGATGTCGGCTTTGAAATCGCCAAAGAGACGGTCGGAGACGCCGCCGCAGCGCAGGATGTGTGTCCCGATATGGATCCCTTTGGAGCGAAGGGCGGATAATGCGACAGCGCCTGCGGCGACAATGGGAGCTGTGAGCCTGCCGCTGAAATGGCCTCCGCCCCTCGGATCCTGAAATCCGTGGTACTTGCACTGGGCTGTATAGTCCGCGTGACCGGGGCGGGGAAGATGCTCCAGCCCCGCGTAATCACTGCTTCGGACGTCCTCGTTGGGAATCATGATACAAAGTGGCGTACCGGTCGTCATGCCATTGTAAATACCGCTGAGGACTTGGAAATGGTCGGATTCCCGGCGGGGAGTTCCCAGATCGCTGACCGGGCGGCGAAGACTCAGCTGGGAGGAGATGAAACTCTCGTCTACCGGGATCCCAGGCGCCAGACCATCAAGAACAGCACCGACCGCAGGCCCGTGACTCTCACCGAACAGAGTCAGTATCACATTGTTTCCGAAACTGTTTTTCAAAGGTCCGTTCCCCCCTCGGAAATGAGATCAAGCTTTTGAACGAGTAATTCAGGACTTACGCGGGAGAAGTAAAAGTTCCCCGGTTCATGCACTCTCGTTACGATGACGGCGCTGTCATCCGCTTTTTTGTCGTGTCTGATGAAGCGCAGGATCTGTTCCCGGTCCGGCTCGCAGGAAACGGGAAGTCCCAGTTTCAGAAGGACTGACCTGAGTCTGCCTGCCGCCGGTTCATCGCACATGGGAAGCATCCCCAGTGCGACACACTCGCCGTGAAGAAGGTCGGGACGGACAGCTTCGATGGCATGACCTATGGTGTGCCCGAAATTCAGAACGCGCCGCAGCCCGTGCTCCCGCTCATCGGCGGAGACGATCGCCGCCTTATTTGCCACAGCCCGGCGGATGACATCGTCCGGAGGAGGAAAGAGTTCACAGGTCTCCAGCCGCTGGAACAGTTTTCCGTCGCTGGTCATGGCAATCTTTACGATCTCGGCAAGTCCTGCCGCCATCTGGCGGCGGGGAAGGGTTTCCAGTACGGCGGGATCCGAAAGAACCGCGCGCGGACGGTAAAAGGTCCCGATCAGATTCTTGATCCCCCCGAAATCTACAGCGGTCTTTCCCCCGATGGAGGCGTCTGCCTGCGCCAGCAGAGTGGTTGGAACGTTGTAGAAGTCGATGCCCCGCATATAGACAGAAGCGGCGAGACCGGCCAGATCACCCACCATACCGCCGCCGACGGCGGCGATACAGTCCCTTCTGGTGAGACCGAAATCCATCATGTGCTGAAGGAGAGCCTGCACAGAGGAGAGAGACTTGCTGTTTTCTCCGGCTGGAACACAGTGTACGGTGCAGCGCAGGCACTGACGCGCCAGCGTGTCAACATATCGGGCGGGTACTCCGTCGTCGGTGACGATCATTACGTTTCGGTCCAGTTCCAGGTACTGACGCGCCTTGGAAAGGCAATCCCGTTCCAGACAAACCTCATAACCCAGCACCCCGGGCAGGAACTCGGATCCCGGACGGATCAGAAGCTGCTGATAATCACGGGAAAGGTCCATGGTTTTCTGCTGGAAGAGGGCATAGAAGGGGAGCAGCTCCGGCCTGGGGACACGTTCTGCACCTCGGGCGAGGATCTCCGCCTCACGGGACGAGTCGGAGACCGGGATATCGTGTTCCTGCTTATATGCAGCAATGCGGGAGACAGTCTCCATCCTGCGAAAGAACAGATCCGCCATTTCGCGGTCGATGCTGTCGATTTCCGAGCGATACTGCTCCAGAGGTTCCATAGGCAATCCTCCCAAAAGAGCCATGAAGTTGGAAAGCGGTTCCGTGTGAAACAGAACCGCTTTTCAAGATTACAGATACGTATGCAGCAGGATGGTAAAACGCGGAAACGCTTATTCGTAACTCAGCTCAGCGTCATGAGCGATCACACACACGTAGGTATGGCCGACCTGAAGATCAAGAGGCGTACCGTCTGAATGGTAATAGACGAAGGGATCATACATGGAGTCTTTCTCCCAGGTGATCTTCTCGCACTTGCCGCCGCAGAAGAACATGCCCTCATCACTGCCCTGGAGATCGATTACCATATGGCCTTTCGCATCGCCGCTGTTGTAAACAGTCGTCCGCAGGACGATCAGATTGGTAACGCCGACCTGCTCCCATGTGTTGCCGTCGATATAGGGTTCGCCATACTGATTGACCATATAAAGGCCGGTAGAGGAATCATAGTTGAACACACCGGTCTTGTAGTTGGAGAAGCGGACATACACGTCGTTGGCGGTCTCACCCTTTGTTGGGGTGGCGTCTTCCACATACTGGATCGGATAGACGTAACCGTCATAATGATCCCGGCGGAGCCAGTCCTTGGAATCCATGAAATCGGAGAGTCCCTGGCCGGTCGTCATCAGGGTGTGCTCCCAGGCGCGCGTCTCATACCGGTCGTAGTCACGGTAGTAGGGATCGATTCCCTCGTCGAAATGGTCCATATCAAGGTCCCACATCATATAATCAGCTTCATCGCTTCCGCCGCAGTGGAAATAGACGGCATCCATGCCGAGAACTGTCTCAACGAAGCAGGCTCTGGCGCTGCGGATGGAACCGATGACGCCGACTTTGGTGGGATCCAGGAAGAATCCGACCATGCGGGTGATGCCATATTCCACGTTGTACTCGAAGATCATATCGGCCTGAGATACACCGTGCTGAGGCATGGCCTCATAGATATTGTTGAGCATCACGGCGGTGGGGCGGCGGTTGACAAGAGAGGGATCATCGAGAGGTTCCCCGGTCAGCGGATTGACGATGACCGGTTCCGGCTCATAGACATTGGTAAAGGATTTCTTCGTACCATAAACCACTTCTGCTACCAGTTTGCCCTCCGTTCCGTCGGTGACGGTTACGGTGACTTCAACGGGCTCCTCATCATAGGTGGTCCTGTCCAGATCTCCCTTGACCTCCACGATGGTGTATTTGAACTCGCCGGCCTCCTCATAGGTGATAGCGTCAAACGCCACCTTGCCCTGCGCGTCGTTGGAGGCGGTGGCCACCACGTTGGATTCCCCGTCCAGCAGCTGGAAGCTGAATTCGCCCGCATTCAGATCGCGGCCTTCCAGGACCTTGGTTGTTTCGATGACAGCGCTCACAGGTTCCGGAGGAACCGGTTTTTTTCCGCAGGCAAAGCAGCTGAACAGCATCAGTACGGCCATAAGACCGCAGACAATTCGCTTCAACATGAAACAATCCTCCCGTAAAATGGTTTCATTTGGATGACATAATTATACCAAAGGGAGGAAGAAAATGCAATTCCGTATCAAAGAAAATTTGCTGATCTACTGTACAAAACAAGAAATTAACGTATAATAGAAACGATGGGGGTGATCGAAATGGGCGTCGGGTTTATCCGGGACAAGCTTGAGATCAAGTTTCTGATCCTCTATATCGCCGCACGGGTCATTGAGCCGCTTCCGATGGAAGGCATGCAGGAACTGACCATGTGCGACGACGGCATCGACTATTTCGACTTTTCCGAGTGCCTTAACGATCTGGTCCGGACAGGCCATCTCCGGCTGACAGAACAGGGAACCTACTGTATCACCCCAAAAGGTGTGAAGAACAGCGAGATCTGCGAGCCGAGCCTGCCGTACTCCATCCGCCTGCGCACTGATAAGAACGTGGCGGCGTATAACCAGATGCTGCTGCGCCGTTCACAGGTTCACAGCAGGATCGAACCGAGAGACAACGGGACCTATTCCGTGGAGCTCTCTTTGAGCGACGATCTGGCCAGCGTGATGCGGCTTCAGTTGCTGGTCGCATCTGAAGAAATGGCCAGGGATCTGGCGGACCGCTTTCAGAAAAGTCCTGAAGAAGTATACTCACGCCTGCTGACAGCACTTTACCATACGGATGAGCAGGTCTGACCGAATATGTACTGCAGGGTTCCGGCATTCTGCTGAATGCCGGAACCCTTTCTTCGACCAGCGGCAGATCCGGCTGGAAGAGCAGGACTGCGTCTGGCAGCGGCGGCCAAATTAGCAGTTGTTTTTTCTGCAGAGAAATGCTATACTGTCTATGTATGCAGACAAAAACCTACAGTTAGGAGATATACAGAAGATGGCTGAAAACAGAGAATATATGGTCCGGCAGGAGGATATGGGCAATATCCAGATCGCGGAAGAAGTGGTAGCGAATCTCGCTACATCCACTGCCCTGGAAGTAGACGGGGTAGGCGGCCTTCTCAATGCCGTCCCGGACGGAAAGGGAAACAAAAAGATGACGGCAAAAGGGATCCGGGTGGACATGGAGGGAGATGCCCTCGTCATGAATCTCTTCCTGATGATCCGATACGGATATGAGATCGCAGATGTTGCGCAAAAAGTCCAGCAGAGTGTTTATACGACCCTGGAGAGCACGACCGGCTTCAAGATCCAGGCGGTAAACGTACACGTGGGCGGCATCAGCTTTAACTGAGAAAAGGAACGGACATATATGACACGCAATACAGCCCGGGAGATCGCCACTCATCTGGCATATGAACTGAGCTTTACGGATCTGGAAATCGGAGAATTTTTGGATGCGAGGCTGTCGGATGAGAACTTCGACGATCTGGCTCCCGAAACAGAACTCTATTCTCAGAAGCCCAATGAGAAACAGCGCCAGTATATCCGCCGCCTTGTTTCAGGTGTGGCGGAGCATGCCGCAGAACTGGATACATACATCGAAAAGTATGCCAAGGGATGGCGCTTTGAGAGAATCTCCCTGGTGGCTTCCGCCATCATGAGAGTAGCCATGTATGAGATCCTGTATATGCCGGACATCCCCAACGGCACTGCGATCAATGAGGCTGTGGAGATCGCTAAGAAGTACGAAAGCCCGGAGACCGTCCGTTTCCTGAACGGCATTCTGGGAAGTTTCGTGAGGCAGGAGATAAAAGAATGATCCGGCAGGCAGGACGATGATTCGCCCTGCCTGTTTCCCCATTCCGGAGGTGAAGACGTGGAACAGAGGGTCTACAGCGTATCCCAGATCAGCGGGATCATCAAAAACCTGATAGATGGATCGCCTGAACTGAACGGCATCTATGTCAGGGGAGAACTGTCGAATTACAAAGTGTACCCCTCCGGACACCATTACTTTACCCTGAAGGACGGGGAAAGCGCATTGCGGTGCGTGATGTTCAAGAGTTCGGCGGATAAACTGCGTTTCCGCCCGGAAAACGGCATGAAAGTGATTGCGCTCGGCCGGATCAGCGTGTTCGTGAGAGACGGGGCATATCAGCTTTACTGCACCCAGATCACGGCAGACGGTATCGGAGATCTGCATATCGCCTTTGAGCAGCTTAAGGAAAAACTGTACAGGGAAGGACTGTTTGACCAGAACCACAAAAAGCCCCTTCCGCTATGCCCGGAGCGGATCGCCATCGTGACATCCGCGGCAGGCGCCGCCGTTCACGACATGATCCGGATTCTGCGCAGACGTTTTCCCATTGCCAAAGTGCTGCTGCTGCCGGTACGGGTACAGGGAACGGAAGCACCCCCGGAGATCGCCGGCGCAATCCGGTACGCCAACCGATGGCACCTGGCGGATGTGCTGATTACAGGCCGCGGAGGCGGCTCTCTGGAAGATCTCTGGGCGTTCAACGATGAACGGGTCGCGCGAGCCATCTACGAATCGGAGATCCCGGTGATATCCGCAGTTGGACATGAACCGGACTTCACGATTTCTGATTTTGTGGCGGACCGCAGGGCGTCAACGCCATCCAACGCGGCGGAGATCGCTGTTCCGGATATGGCGGAGCTGTTCCGATATCTCCAGGATACGGATACCCGCCTTGCAAAAGGAACCTTGAGAGTGCTGGAGAGGAACAGCGAAAGACTGGAAGCGCTGCAGAAGAAAAAGGTGCTGTCAGACCCGATGGCATATCTCCAGGACCGCCGCCTGCAGCTGGACTTCGTGCATCAGAAACTGACGAACGCTGCAGAAAAGCTGGTGTCTGACGACGCGAGACGATATGCGCAGCTGACAGCAAAACTGGATGCGCTGAGCCCGCTCAAGGTGCTTGGACGGGGATATGCCATGGCGCAGAAGGCGGACGGAACGGTTCTCCGCAGCAGCGAACAGGTATCTGACGGCGAGAAGATCCGGGTGAGACTGGCTGAGGGCAGCATCGGCTGCACGGTGGACAACAGAGAGTAGGAGTATCTGATATGGAAAAGAAACTGACTTTTGAAGAGAATATGCACCGTCTGGAGGAGATCGTAAGCAGACTCGAGAAGGGAGATGTCCAGCTGAGTGATTCCCTGGCACTGTTTGAAGAGGGGACCCGTCTGGTGGCGGCATGCCGGGAGGAACTGGACAAGGCGGAGCAGCAGGTGGTCAAACTGATGAAAGGCGGAGACGGTGCGCCGGTGGAGACTGCTTTTCTGACGGAGGAGGATTAAATGGACTTTTCAACGAGATACGCAGCATACCAGGAGGCGGTCGAGGAATATCTGAGCCGTCTGTTTACCAGGGAAAAACCTTATGGCGTTCTGTATGAATCGATCCGGTATAGTCTCCTGTCCGGCGGAAAGCGGATTCGTCCTGTGCTGACCCTGGAATTTGCCCGGCTGGGCGGCACAGACTGGCGCCTGGCGCTGCCTTATGCCTGCGCACTGGAACTGGTACACAATTACAGCCTGATCCATGATGATCTGCCCTGTATGGATGACGACGATCTCCGGAGGGGAAAACCAACCAATCACAGGGTATACGGCGAAGCGCTGGCGATCCTCGCTGGAGACGCCCT
>JAEEGL016432072.1_pt1 | contig 19733 bp, 17 predicted proteins | sample 9134231 | NCBI WGS metagenome assembly JAEEGL01 (sample SAMN16246548, study PRJNA631951) | gut metagenome | biome: gut microbiome; feature: rumen; material: fiber-attached | host: Bos | place: Iran: Karaj | collected 2018-10 | reverse complement strand
TAGTTATATCCAAATGAACCACTCTTAATTATATTATATGAAGCAAATAAAGAATCATTTCCGGCATAATTATCTCCTCCAGCATAACCATCTAAGCCAATTAAAAATCTTAATTTTTGATTACTATTCTTTATACGATCATAATCATTACCAAAAATAGTTGTTTCATTAAATGTATAAGTAGTTGTACCACCATTCATTCTTCCACTATGGTATGCATAGTAGTAACCGCTTTCAATAATAACTCTAAATGTTCCTGATGGGCTAGCATTATTAGCACCACCATATATACCTTGGACAACCATATATGATGTGCCATCATAACTACTAACATTACGACCTATCTTTAAATTATGTGAATTAGCATATATTGCACCAGATGTCGTATCAGCACCAGTTTGCTTATTATCATACCCATTTCGGCCAGTTACAGTTAAATCATAATTTGGTCCATCAATTCTAATATTTTCAATAACTAAATCATTTTTAAGACTTAACTGATTGCTTTTAATATTTATTCTACCAGCTGCCGTTGTTCCATTAACAGCTGCCCCCGTCACTGTAAATGGTCGATTATAGTAAGTTAAGTCAGTATAGCTTACACCAGTTGTACTAGTATGCCTATATATATTCATATCCCTAGTAACAAGATAATAGTATTTATCAGCATCCAACATATAGCCATTATCATTTTCAGTTAAATAGATTGAATTACCATTTGAATTAGTTACTGAATCGTTATATTGAATTAATTTATAGGCAGTAGTACAAGCATTAGCACTTGTACAAACAGACCCATTATCGGTATAATATTCGCCCGTTGAAATCATATTAGCAGTAGGATTGCTTACTTTGTAGTAGTATCCCTCCGTATTAGCCCCAGTTGAAATATATGAATTTGAATGTGTAACTTGTTCAGTAGTTGTAAATGTTCCATTAGCTTCTTCAACAAGATTCATATATGTCGTATTATAGTTATTAATTGTTGTATCAGTATTGCTTCCAGTTGGGTTAAAATTAGCAACAAAAGTAACAGATCCACCAGTATATCTTGTACCCTCGGAAATAGCAGTAGTATTCGCGTTAAATGCATATAGTGTAGTATTACCCCAATATCTATCAGCTCTAACCGAATTAGGCCGTGATACATAATTATATGTCCCACTGTTTCTATTTGTCCTATACCAAATGCCTACTGGCAAATAACCAGCATTATAGTTATATGAGCGATCATATTCCATCTGTGTATAGTTTTGTTTCCAATAAGCATTATATCTATGAGTAACCGTCTCAGTAGTCGTATACCACGTAGGTTGCATTGACATAGAATTAAAGTCATAAATGTCATTATAGCTAGTTACTACATCAGCTCTATACCAAGTAGCATTCAAATGAATGATAAGCTGACTGCCACCATTAACTGGTATATCCATATATCTTGTATAATCTGCTTTTCTAAAGCTAAAGGTTGCATTTTCGCATAGATTAGCAGTCGTATCCACACTTTGATTACATGCCCAGCCATTAAATCCATATTCAACATTATTTGCATAAGGCCTTTTAGTAAATGGATTGTCGATAAGTTCTATCTTAATATAATTATCGCCATCACTATTAGTAGCTAAACTACCATTACTATTTCGTACTAATGGATAATACTTAAAATAAACGAATTTATTAGTGTTTTCATTATTAATAGGGGACAAAGCTCCCACTAATGAAGAATTATTAATATCTGCTCCATCATAGATAATTTCTACCTTAACCAAATAATCATCATTATAATACCCTGTACTAACACCACTAGGAATGCTTGTGCTTCTAACTTCAGCATAATTTAATCCTTTTAAATAATTTTTATCAGCCGTCAAATCATTGATATAAAATGTATTCCCATCAGATCCACTAGCATGTTCTGTAATCGTATCAGATGCTACCGCACTTCTTTTGATAGGTGCTCTATCTGGAGTAGTATCATCTTTTTTGTCATTATCATCGGTATCTTGTTCAATCTCTTCAGTCTCGATTTTCTCAATGACAAATTTATCATTAATAGTCACAATTTTATAATTATTGGTAACATAATCTTCAAGATTATCTATATCAATTAAACTAATATTGTCACCAACAATTTTAAAATTAGCAATATCTATATCAATATCATCTTTACTATTACTATAATTGTCTTTATTAATTAAAATGTTATTTCCTTCATCATTAGCTGATTCATAAACAAATTTATAACTATCCGTAACTTCACTTAAAATATTTGAATTAATTATAATGTTATTGTATTTATTATTTTGAGATGTATATACAAATCCACCAAACGAATAATCTCCTTCATCTGAAATAGTAACATCACTATTAAATACTACCATTTCAATTTCTGAATTGGACATTTCATTAGCAAGCAATGCACCTGTTTCACTAGTTAAAGAGTACTCAATCTCATCAAAATTAATATTCTTAATTGTTGCCTCTTCAACTACATTAAATAAATTATTAACAATTTTGGCATTATAAATTAAATTACCTCTACCATCAATATTCCCAGAAAAAGGAATGGTATTGTTAATACTTATTTCATATTCACCATAATTAAATCCATTAGCGATGACATAATTCTTATCTATATAAGCGCTTGCATCTTCGCCTTCAAGCAATTCTTTAAAGTAAGCATATTCTGAAGCATTAGATATTACATATGGATTTTCAAGTGTACCTGTTCCACTAGTAAAATCCCTAGCAACTACCCCATCCCAGGCGCTATCTGTAACAGTTTCACTAAAAGTATCAATAAATCTGCACACTAAAAGCGTAGCAATAAAAAATACTGCCATTAATATTGGTTTTTTATGTTGTTTTATGAACGCTTTTATTTTAACCATAACGCCTACTCTCCTACTATGTATATTTTATCATATTATGTCGTTTTTTTAAAGATAAAAGCCACAAAAAAAGAAGATTTACATCTTCTTTTTAATCACTAATTAATTATGGATTAGTTGTTTCTCTAATACTTAATTCAATATTATAAGTAATATCAGTACCAGAAGCATTGTTTTCACAGTCAATATCTTGTCCTTCAATCCACATATATACACGCATCTTTGTAATACCTTGATGTAATTCAAATACTTTGTAATCTTTATTTGCTACAAGTGTTGCTGGAGTAGATATTAATACACCAGTAGTTGCATATAATGCTGAAGTATCAGTAACAGTTCCTTGTGACATAACTTCTGAGAAAGTAGTTGTTGGTGATGTTCCATAAGAAGTAATTGTACCTCTTACTGTACCAATCAAGTCTTTCTTTTCAGTTGAAGGAATAGCTACAATCATACCATAATAATCAAGTCTAGCACTTGCTGTATTTGTTAAAGCACTAGAACCAGTATAACCATACTCAGGGCCAACACTGTTTACAACAGCTTGTGAGTGAGTATCATTATTTGGCTCCCAAATCTTAACTGCTGGAGCAGTACCAGTATAATATGCTGAAACAATATCTGATTGAGATGCTGTAGCTGCTGCTTCACCAATAGGTACAAAGGCAACTCTTGCGGCATTTTTCAAACCTCTATCAGCATAAGTTACTTCCTGAGTATCTGTTCTCTTTACAACATTTGAGAAACTTGAGTTTGAACTATTCAAATAAACTGGTTTATCTGAACTAACCTTTAAGAATATATCAAAAGCAATAAATTTTGTTTTATCAGTACTTTCGTCAACTTTCGTAGTATAAATTGTATAATTACCACTGTTAACGTTAATATCTGATTGGATATTACTAGCATACATATTTAAAAGTCTTGTATGGCCTTGGCTATCATCGGTCGTACCACCGTTTGTAGATACGGCATCCAAAGTACTTGGAATAAAGTTATCAGCAGTAGAATATTTATTAGTTAAAATATCCGTTCTAGTGATTACTGACTTCCATGTCGTACCATCCGTAGATATCTGCAAGCCATCGCTTGTTTCTACATGAACATTGATACTTTCGATAGTAACTACTCTATTGGCAGTAAACCATGCGTAAGTTGATGTTCCAAACATGATAATTGTCAAAAATAGTAGCAGTATCAGTGTTCTTAGTCTTTTTCTCTTTCGATTTTGTTTTTTTCCTTCATTCATTTATATATCACTCCTAACCTTGATCTATATGTTCCTCGGTAATGACCATATGCATTTTTATTTCTCCACCTAATAAGGCATCAGTACAATCGGGATCATCGCCCTCAATCCATACTAATATCGTATAACGATCTAAATCATCTGGATTGAAATCAGCGACACGTTCCGAAATAATTACTCCTTCGGCATTTTTTATTTCTTTAAATGGTTCTGTATCTCTTTCTGGCTGATTATCCAAGAAATTTCTCTTCGCATACGTTGTATCTTCACCATTACGATATATTCTAATTCGAATTGCTTCATCAACATTTTTAATAATATCGTCGACGTATAACTCGTAATGATAATTAAGTACTCTATCGCCCTGATTCTCAACATAGAAACTATAAGCAATATAGTTTTGTCCATTATGAGACCCATCGGCTTCCGTATCGACATTTTCTGGAATCCATCTATAAGAAATATTATCCATAAATCTTATTGGTGTGGCTTCGAGTTTCCTCTTACCATGTGAATTATTTAAACTATCAAATATTGCTAGTCCGCTTTCCAATGTCTCATTGGAATCGAGTATTACTGTAAACTTTCCTTCATTATATATAACACTTAGAATTACATATATAACAATTAAGAATATCAGTAATATGAATAAGGCTCTACGAACGATCTTAGCCATTCGTTTTCTATTTCTAACCTTATCAGCAGTAACAATTACCTCCTTGGCCATAAATCACCACCAACTTAATCTAACGCATATGCCTCGTATCATATAATACAATGATAATACTTTTTTAATAAAAAAGCAAGCAATATTTATCATTTTTTGTCGTTTTTTGTTATTATTTTTAATGTCAATAATTTGTCAATTTTAAAAAAATATGTTCAAAAAGACCACTTTAACCACTTTCTTTGATAAAATTATTGTATATAGTAAAGGAGGCCCCTGCATGAAAAAGATTATTAATAATCGTAAATTTAGGCTTTTGCTTGCATGTATATCATTATTAATACTTGTTGATTTAGTGCAGGATACTTATGCCAAGTACGTAACCAGTGCTGATGCTAACACCAATTTTACGATTGCAAGATGGGCCTTTTCCGTAAATAGCCAAGATGTCGTTTCTAATAGTAATTTCTCAAACACTATTACTCCGACTTTTGATGCTAATTCACATATTGGTGCAAACACCATTGCCCCAACAAGTACTGGACAAATTCAAGTAATTATTGATTCATCTAACGTTGGCGTTTCATTTGATGAAACCATTACCCTTTCAGGGGCTACAACAAATACCGTTACCGACTTAGTTTTCACTGGATACAAAAAAAATAACGATGCCATAGTATATTTCCAAAATGGTGTAACAACTATTACCGAAACGCATTTATTAGGTGAACAAAATACTGTTAATACTTACATTTTCTATCTTGAATGGAAAGATGGTAGTGGTGAAACTATGGATAATGAAGACGATACTGACGCCTCACTTAATGGTGTCGCTGCCGTTAATGTAAGTGTTGATTTCATACAAAAAGCCAGCTAATACTAGTCTGGATTTTGTGTAATTATAATTCTAACTTTCAGAGCAATACTAGGACTTGTAGGATTGCTCTGTTTATATGTATAAGCATTACTACCCCATAAGGTATCTGTTTCATCATCATTGCTTTCATATGGCCAAACAACGGCTAAGGTGTATGTTTCTTCACCATTCCCTTGAGCTATCGTATTGCTTGAGGTTTCAAATGTAATACTAAACGGGAAGTCATTTTCAAGCATATCTTCTAAATCTGCTGAAGTTGGCTCATCACCAGTAATGGTTAATCCTAATCGTTGCTTTTCTTCTGCCGTATAATAGGAAGTACTTAGAATTCTCACGCTAAGTATCTCATAAGTCATACTTGCGCTAACTTCACTATGATTATATGCCGTTATCTCATATTCATAGTCATCCATTCCTGGATAAATACTATCAATATCAATATCTACATCGTTTGATAATTCATTCTCGCCACTTTCAAAAACGACATTCCAAGCCCTAACATGGACAGAAACATCGGTATTGATCTTGGTCGCATAAATAAACCATGCAAAAGTATTGGCCGCTAGTAAAACAATCAAGAATACAAGTCTTGATGGTTTTAATAAATGGCGCCTTTTTTTCTTTTTATCATCGGACATACTAATCATCCTCGTCTTTGTCTTTTATGAAAAATGATGAAACAACCTCATATGAAAAAGCTACTCCGACACTAACAAATAAAATGTAATAAATTACAATATTGGTCATTAACCTACCAACAAAACTAAATAGAATTGTATGGTATATTACTTTACCATAGATCATATCTTCTGATATTTCCGGATCCTCTATTGGATTATTAATACCTTTAGTCACAAAATAATACTTGCCATCAACTTCTCTTTTACTGATAATTCTATGGGTAATAGTCATCCCATTAATGCCCTCTGCTGATGCAACATATGTAACGTCATCTCCAACATTTAAAGATACAGGATTTGTTTTTTTAGTAACAATAATATCGCCAATTTTATACTCAGGTATCATACTTTCAGAAACAACTTGAAATATATATATGTTTCCCAAAGCAACTCTATTTTTTGTAAACTTTTGGAATATTACGAGTAGTAAAACAACACATAAAAAGACTGTAATTATTCCTTTAATAATTCTAAATAAAGTTTTCATATGTCACCTCACAACTTTAAGTTTTCAATTTTCTCTAAGTAACTCTTAATACGTTCAGAAAAAGCATTCTGAACCTCAGCTAAACTAGCTTCTCTGCGATATTTAATAATCGCCATTTTATCGCCAATTTTTTCCTTCAACTCAGTAAGTGGTAAATCGACATTTAATTCCACAATGCGCTGAATTAAATTATCTGTAAGTTCTTCGACAACCTCACGTTGTTTTTCTTTTGGCCTTTTTTCACTAAGTGTATTCATTGCCAAATAATCCAAAAGGAAAGTATTATTAATATATTCTTTTAATATGCCATTATCTTCAAATTTCTTATTACTTTTAAATACTTTCGTATCATCAGCAACATGATTCTGCAAGAAATCCCATAATTTCATCGCATATTGGAAATTTGTATTCTTTAAAATTACGTTAGTTTTCTTTATTGGGGGAATTACTCTTGCCACATGTAATTTCTTTAAAGTCTTATACACATCTGTATTGCTAAGCATCGTAATATCATCTTCAAGCCTTTTAATACGCTCTTCAAGCGGTCTTTCACCCTGTGGTTCCTTCTTATCAACTAGACTAGATGTATAGTTTAGTTCAATAAATACTTGCTCTTTGCCAATACTCGTTTTAGCATTATATTTAGCTTTCTTAACATCTTTAATACTAGATGTTGAAACCAAACTTTTCTTTTTAATTTCCACAAAGTTACGCATATTTTCAATCAATGTATATATCAACCTATTTTCATAAGTATCATAACTTTCATCTTTTTGAATATTTAAAATTTTAGATGGTTTTACATCCCCATTATCTTCAATTTTCTGAATATAATTGGTATGTTTTGATAAATGCCTAATACTCTCGACAGTTATTCTCCTAGCAAGTTCAACTTTAACGATCTCCTCTTCGTTGACGATAAATCTATTGGGGTTTCTCAAGATATTATCCAAATACTTAATCGTATCTTCCATAATCTCAAGCCACTCAAAATCAACATCAACTCTGTTAATATCAGTATTGACTACCAAACTAGAACGAATATTATTGTTAAACTTATCTTGTTCACGTTCACCCAATGTATCAAGTAATTCCGTGACTTTAAGTTTACCCATTTATATCACCTACGCCATCTTTTTAAGTCTTAATAAATATTCAATGCACTCTGCCATTTTACCTTCACCAAAATTATCATTCAAGAACTTGACAAAGCCATCAATTTCATCTCTAATATATGCAATATTTAACTGTTCAAATTTTCTTAAAATCTTACGAGCAATGAAATAATCAATTCCTCTAATTTCATCGCCACCGCACGCTACAAATACTGGTACAAACTTACGCATATGTGCTACGATACGGTTACCAAAAGCAATTCTGAAGTGTTGAATAACATAATCATCCATTTCTTCAATTTTCTTAAGATTCTCTTCATGTATTGGATTATTCTTAATTGCTTCTTGAAATTTCTTATCCAAATAAGAGAAGTTTATATCTTGAGCCGGAGTATCAATTGGCTCAAATACTTGACCTTTATCATTGATATCGATTGGCATAGCACGGTCGTATACCTTATCGGTTACCATGAATGTCGAGTCATCGTTATTGATTGTTCCAATGTACCACATATTTGGTGGTATTTTAAGTTTACCTTCCATTAAATGTACTGGGTCACTCTTCCATGCACTTGGTACTATTTCAACAATCCATTCATCTTTATTAGGCATCTCAAGTATTGATAGCATTTCCGCAAAATAATACTCAACACGTGAGATGTTCATTTCATCGAGGATTACTGTATATATATCATCTGTATATCCTGCAACATACATCTCTTTTAATACTTCAGTCTCATTGAAACGTTTAGTAAATTCGTTGAAGTATCCGAATAACTCAGTTCTATCACGCCATGATGGCTGCACTGAAGCAATACATGAGTCATGTTTCAAGAATTTTCCCCAAGCATATGCCAAGGAAGTTTTACCGGTACCAGAAATACCTTGTAAAATAACTAACTTTGTACTAGCCAAAGCCGATACGAATAATCTTATCATATCAGTCGTATAATATAGTTTTAATTGACTAGCTGCAAAGTTACGGAATAATTCAACAAACTCTGGAAGTTCAAATGAATTACCATAATTCTGAATCTTATAATCTTTAAATTTCTGATCAACATCATATAACTTAGGAAATCTAATTTCTGTATTAGGATCAACATTATCCCCAGGTTCTTTAGCATCTTCTGTAGCTGATTCTCCCGGTTTAAGTCCAAGCTGTGAAACCTTCATTGCTAAAATTGTTTGTTTTTCTTGAACTAATTTAGCCACTTCATTATTAAGTGTTCCAACTTCCTCAAGTAATGATTCTTGATCGACTAAAGTTTTTCTTACTCTTATATATTTTCTAATAAGGAAGTATATACCAAAGACAATTAAACCTAAAACAATTAACGTAGTAAGAATGGCAAGCCCTACCAGTAACCATTCAGGTAATGATAAATCATCTTTGTATTCATTAATTACTTTGATGTATTCAGGCACATTGAAAATTGCTTTAAAGCCATTAAATATTCCCAAAGCAATAAATTTTATACCATTAAAGAATTGAGCTAAAAACTCATACAAGAATCTTAAAAAAGTATCCATAGTACCTCCTTATAATTTGATAATTTTCGACTTTAACAGATCTTTTTCGCGCATTAACATCTCATATTCTGGTGTATCTTCATACACGAATATATATGGAAACAATACAAGTTCACTCGTATTCCCTGTATATTTACTATCGAGTTCTATTCCAAAAGAATATCCTTCACTAATCAAATCGTTAATTTTATTTTTATTTTTTTTATAATCACTATAAGTAATTCTAATTGATATAAATTTCTTAGCTAAGCCATTATTAATAACATTAATAAGTCTCGTGAATTTCTTCTCTTTTTCAAATAACGTACTAGCCAATGGAACCATATAATATCTAGAAAAATCTAAATTAATTGCATTATTTAAAACTAACTCTGATGCCAAAATATAAGTAATAAATAATTTATCTTCATTCACTGTTCCACTATTATAAGCTTTATCAATTGCATATTCGCTATATAAATTTGATATCTTAACGTTGTGTTCTAACTCCAAATTATATAACTTACGATATAACCTAACTTCAAGCAAGCTAAAATCTTTAGTCATCAGTGTATTATTAAACTTTTCTTTACCTTTTTTTAAACTGATATACCAATCTTTAATTGACTGTTTTAATTCTTCTTTATTTCTTATCTTTATAACATCATCAGTTACCAAAGTATTAATTAGTTCCATATCCTGGGTAACAACACAAATATCATCAAAATATACTATGTAGCCGAATAAAGCCACGATATTTTTAATATCTTCAATATTATCATCATTTGCTAATTTTTCAGTTAAATCAACTAATTCTTTATTAATTCTCTTAATAAAATCTTTCTCAGTTAAATAATTAGTTTCATTAAAATATCTAACACTAATATATTTATCTATAAATAGTGCACATAAATATTTTTGATAACGACTACCAAGTAAAATCTTAAAAAATTCTAAGTATTTTTCACGATTAAAACTAAGATATTCTTCAATAATATTATAATTCATACTTACCTCCTACTAAGGAAATGTTACTGTTACCACACACGGAGTGTTGTTATCGTTTGGATATTTATAATTATTTGCCGGTGTATTCTTATAGAATTTAATTGTCATTGTACTAACCGGTTCAATATAGAAATCCAAACTACTTATATAAGCAACACCATTAAGTGTCGTTGTCCCCAGCGTTGCCGTATTAACAATGTTAGAAGTCGTATCCAAAACAATCGTACTTGGATTAAAACTAACAGATACTGCTTCGCCTTGACATTTTGCTTTATCCGTATCAGTTAACGTACGATAAATACTATTATCAAGCAAATAATTAACTGGATAGTTATTAAATGCTGTAATTACCTTACAATATGTAACCGCACTAGTTATTTTAAGTAACATATATGGTCTATTAGCTTCATCTTCTACTTCATACGTAACACCTTGTTTACCAACGACATACTCAAAATTAGCTTTTAACTGTTCCGTATAAGGAGAAGTACTATTTGCTTCAATATATATGACTAAACGTTCATTCTCATTATAATTACGTGATGGTGTTACCGTTAATGTAACCGTATCAGAATGTGTCTGGCTATTAGCGTATACCGTCCCAGATTGCTTATCAAATACACATGTTACATCGTTTGGACATGTAGCAGTTACTGTATATGGAATATCAAAGTCGCTATGAACAAGACTATTTTTCTCAGATGATAAATCAAATGAAATATCAAAAGATCCTACACCTGACCAGTTATTAACCATATATGTTGCTAAATTCTTTTTAAGTCGATTACTCGTAAAATAGAAATGCTTTGATTGCAAATAATAACTATGAAATTCTTCAATAACATATTTTGCTAATGTATACGTTCCAATCATAATAATTGCTATAATTGGTACTAAAAGCAAAAGTTTTTTATATGACAATTTAATTCTTCTTTTCATACATCACACAACCTGTTCAGCATTGATTTTGACATCAACCAAATCAATTATGCCGGCATAAGCATCGGGGTTACTCGCACTACTTACTGGAAATTCTACTGATAAAGTATATGTATCAGTTACATTTTGACTATAATTCATCGTTGACACATCATTGATTACCAAGTGTCTATAGTACATTCCATCAGCATCCGTCGTTGAAAAGTCAGAATCAATTTGGTCAGTATTCATATCATTTCCCTTATAGATTTTAAAATTAAGTGGCATATTCGTCGTTGTAATTATCTCAATCGAATATGTTAAATCAACATCAGCATGTTTCGTAGTTGTAAAATTAGATACCTGAAAAGTAAATAAGTATGGCGTAGCTCTAGGTATTATTCCATCCAATTTTATTTGCCCAGAAGTATTTGTAACATCAACAATAAAGAAAGCAAGTGTTGGTTCTACACTAATCTCTACTTCACTTTCGTATTTAGCTTGCGTAAATTCTAGTCTACCAAAAGAAATTAAAGTCACAATCAAAAGAATTGATGAAAACAAATATAATCTAAAATCACGACTATTTACATTTTTAAATACTCTTTTGGTCTTTCGCATACTCCTCACCTATTTAACTTTACTATCAATATTCTTCTGAATCCTATTTAAATCAAGTCTAAGTGTATATTCCAAAACCTTTCTTTCATTTTCATTAAATTTTGGAACAATTTCTTCGCCCTTATCTTTACTTTCCTCAATCTTACTGATTTCTTTTTTAATATTATTTATTTCTCTTTTTTCTAATTTATATTCAGTTCCCTCAAGTAATTTATTAATTTCATCAATATCAATTTTTCTTGTTAATTCAAGCAGTTTTTCAGATTCGATGACTTTCTTTTTATCTTCTTTTATTTCAACTTTTTCTTCTACCTTTGGTTCATTTGTAACCATTTCAGATACTGGTTTTCCTTCATCCAAATCAAGCATCTTTTCCATTTTTTTATCCTTGTCTCCATAAGACAAAGCAAAATCAAATAAAAGTAGTGTTATAAAGATGGCAAATATAATTTTTGGATCAGTTAAAACCTTTTTCCATATTCCCATCTCTGGAAATATCTTAATGATTTTCCCAATTACTTGACTTCTGGTAATTGGCTTATCAACAACATCATTATGATCACCCTTAACGGTAATAATATCGCCATCAATAAATAAAATACGATGGGTTATAATTGCATCCTCACTATGAAAAGCAATTATATCATTTTCTTTAAAATCATCTTGGGTTATTTTAACTAAAACAACATCGTTAACAAGAAGTGTCGGTTCCATAGAGCCACTTGCTACTTCAAAAAAAGTATAGCCAAAATAATTTGGATACTTATTTTTACCAAATGTTGTTGCCAATTTGCCATAAACTACTAAAACAAGTATTACCAAAAGTAAACATGTAAAAATATTTACGACAATTCGTGTAATTTTCTTTAGGTGGCTCATATCACACCTCACTTCCTCTTTTTATTCTCCAGTATATTGCTCAAAATGGGCATTGATTGTAAACGCCAAGGTCTCGCCAATCAAACTGGTATCTGATTCATTATATAATGAATTATCAGTCCATACTAAATTAATTCTCAAAGTCTTTGTTCTATTTTGATCACTAAGAAGAATTGTTCCACTATATTCAGTATCATTGATTACTGTATTGGTATCAGTATCGGTAATTGTAAAATTAATATTTGGATAATCAGCTATTTGGGAATCATCAATCTCTAAATCATAAGCAACTGATACTTGTGCATCTGATGCATCGATTTCTAGTTCAAAATATGCACTACTTCCCGGTGCAAAACGATTGGCTCTTGTATGTGAACCATTTACATAAGTGAAATCATTTAAAGTAATCGTTCTTGTTTCAGTAATATCTGTGTCATTTACGTAGATTACCCAATCAGATATATCTAATGTCTTTGCGCCATTGCTATTGGTTTCAAATAATGCATATGTTTCAACGACAATTAATGTCGTTACAAATAGAACAAATAATCCAATTAAAAATATTTTATAACTAGGCTTCACTATGTTTCATATCACGTCTAGCATCAATAATCATCATGATTTCATAAATAATGGCAAATAATGTTGGGAATATTACTAAAAACATAAATCCCCATCTAGAAGTAAATATTCCAAGGAAAGTACCTGCATGATGCATTACCATGGCGCCATCTGCTTTACCAATAACATATTCACCTGATACCGTTTTACCAGCAAGTTTATATGATGTTTCATCCCTTGTAATTGGTGTCTTTTCTTCAACATCATCTAAGTAAATCCATACATTACTGTCCATTGCACTATTATAGTAGAATACTTTATCACCAACATTTATCTTATTATCACTATTTCTTTTAACAATGACTAAATCACCTTCTTTAAAAGTTGGCTCCATTGAATCATCGTCAATAATTAATAACGCTGTACTACCAAAAGTTGTAACTCTAAAATCGTTATATGATAGTAAACAAACCGTTACAAAAATAGCGGCAATAAGCCATGCTCCTATTACAATGTCTAATAAAAAATTTCCTATAGCTTTCATCAAAATCTCCTCCCACTACTATACATAGTATATTTTATCATATTTTGCAATTTTTTTAAAGCATTTTTATACATTTTAAAACCCAATCTTTAGATTGGGTTCAATTCTATGATTGGTTTTTACCAAGTGTCACTATCGTTTTTTGTTTTTTACTATCACGATAATATTCAATTTCAACTTTTTCGCCAACCTCATATTTATAAAGTTCATATCTAAATTCTGCTAAACTGCCAGTCTTTGCTCCACCCAAAGTGACGATAATATCGCCTTTCTTAAGTCCTGCTTTCTCGGCCGGAGAACCTTTTTCTACTGAAATTACAGCAATGCCTTCATCTACACCATCTGGAATTGCAATTCTATTTTGCCATAAATAATATTCTTCTGATAAATCAGCCATTGTAATTCCAACATATGGTCTACTAATTTGGCCACCTTCTTCAATAAGAGTGGCATATTTTAAAGCATCTTCAATTGGAATTGCAAACCCCATACCTTCAACTGTATCTTCAACAATCTTTAGACTTATTACTCCAATAACATTACCAGACACGTCACATAATGGTCCGCCACTATTGCCAGGATTTACTGCGGCATCTATTTGTATAACTTTCATATAATAATCAGCCGTACTACCAGTTACATTTACAGAAATCATTCTATCCTTGCCAGATAAAATACCCTTAGTAACCGTTCCTTTATAAATAGAACCCATAGGTGTTCCCACAGTAAATATCGTATCACCTAATTTTAAAACCTCATTGTCACCAATTTCAACTGTCTTATACTCTTCATTATCAGGAATAGTTAGAACAGCAATATCAGCATATTTATCTCCGCCAACAATTTTAGCATCAATTTTCTTATCATTATCATTAAACTCAATCTTTGCTTCATCAGCTCCATCAATAACATGATTATTAGTCATAATATATGCTAATTTATCGTTTTTCTTATAAATAAAACCTGTCCCTGTAGAAATTTGTTTACCACTCGCATATGCTGTAATTACAACCGTTGAACCATATACCTTATCAACAGATGATGAAATACTATTCTCAATTAATTCACTTGTTGTAACATTTTTAACAACTTGCTCCACACTAAAAGTTTTACTTATATAATAAGCTCCCAACATTCCACATATAAACGATATAATGATACTTAAAATTAAAATACCAACACCATTCACAGTTTTTTTCTTCTTCACTTTTGGTTTTTTCTCCTCAACCACAACATCATCAAGCACTCTTGGTATCTCTCTTTTCTCCTCTTTTTCTTTTACTACTTCGTTTTCTTCCATATTATCACCTCTACATATCAATTATGTCCATATAATTCTTAGGTACACCCATCGTATCAAGCATCTTTTCAACCGGTATTGAATCTACCCTACTATCTAATTTCTCGAGTTCATATTCAAACTCTTTTAACATCATTCTAAACTCATCATCTTCAAGCATCATTTTAAATATGATAATTACTGCAAATAAATCATTTTTCCCATAAATATATTCATCATCCATCTTAAAAATATTAAGTTTTTTATGATATTCAGTATCAGGAATACTTCTTTCAGTCTTATGATCAAAAACAATATCCTCATGTGCACATAAATTACGATAATTAGAAAGTATTGGTAAAAAACTCTCTAACATATCAACAGTTAAATCAAATACTGAAGATACTTCTAATTTATCCTCATCAGTCATAATTGAATATAATTCACATACCATTCCAAAAGATAAAACCTTAACTAAAATCCACAAAGGAATATAACCATAATTTTTTAAATAGTGCATCGTTGCATTATGTCTACCTGTATTGATTCTAATCTGACGTTTCATCTTTTCAATAACGTCTTTAACTCTTCTTTTCTTTTCTGGATCTCGCGTAAAATTCCTAGGATTCAAATAATCCTTCTCTTTATATCCATATTTCTTAGATAACTGATAAGAAATAACTGATTTAAGTCTATTTTCAATAATTAATAAATTCTTAAAAAATATATTTCTAGAGTATCTATCAAAACAAAATACTGCATATAACTCACTAAAACTAGCTCCGGATACAAAAGTCCTATCCGTAGGTGAATTCATAAATATATGTCTATAACCATTCAAAAAGAAATAATTCTCTTTAAGCAAAATATCTTTAGCCATAACTTCATCATCAATTATTAATCCCTTTTTCTTAAAAATATCAATTTGCTGGTCGATAGTTTTAAAATCCTTTTCCACTAGCATCACCTTACTAAATTATATCACGTTTTTCAATAAAAATATACATTTTTTATAAAAGAAAAAAACCATTCGGTTATATTATTATTTAGAAATTATTAACATCATTACTTTATAATATAAATTATGAGAATTGCTATTCATAAGTATACCTTTATAACTAGCAATATATTTATTAAATTCCCATTTAGTTATAAGATAGTTATTATATAACATTTTTAATTCTTTCATTCTTGTTTTAATTTTTCTCTTTGTAGTATTCTTAACTTTAACTACTAATTTATTTTTTTTTAAAAAGAATCGGTATCCTAAAAACTCTATACCATTTTTAATACTATTAATTTTTGTTTTACTTATATTAATATCTAATTTATATTCATCATTTAATTTTCTAGTTATTTCTTTCAAACAATGTTTTAAATACTCTTTGTCATGATGAAAAATCACAAAGTCATCCATATAGTTAATAACATATTTTAAATCCAAAATTTCACGCAAATAATAATTAAACTTATATAGATATATTAAACCAAACGCTTGCGATGTTTGATTGCCTAAAGCTACGCCTTTATTATACTCATATAGCGGAATCTTATTTACTTCATCAATTAATTTATCTTTATTTTTATCATTATGACTATTAAAATATTTAATTCTACCATCTTTTAATCTCTTTATGTCATTATTAACATAATTATCATTAGTCGTATCAATTATTTTATATAGTGCATTTATTGCATCTTTATCTTTTATCTTTTCACTAAGTATCTTTTTTAAAACATTATGATCTATTCGGTAAAAATATTTACTAATATCTATTTTTAAAACATAAAAATTGTCATGTTCTTTCTTTATAGCATTAATATATTCTCTAAGTAGTTTAAGAGCATAGGCAGTCCCTTTGCCAACTCTAGTTGCACAAATATTATCTGTATACTTAGGTTCAAATACTTTAACAAGGATATATTCAGCAATTAAGTGATTAATTATTTTATCTTCTAATTCTTCAGCCATTACAATTCTAGCTTTTGGATCAGTTATCATAAAAATATTATATCTATCAAATCTAAAATCTCTATTATCTAATCTTTTTTTAATGTTGCATATATGTTCCATTTTATATTTTTCAAAATTTTCTACTTTTTTCTTATTTCTAGTCCTAGAAAGTATTTTATTAGTCATTTCTATGATATCATCAATATTGGTTACGGAATTGTATAAATCACCCACTCGTTTCATAATTAAACCAAGCTCTTACCATTTTATCCAATTCAAGGAGATAAGAACTATAATTAATAAGTTTCTTATGAGTTAATAATTCTTTATTATAAGCTTCCTCTAAATAGAAATTTAACATTTGAATTTTAATAATTATTTCTTTTTTGTCATCCAATTCTTGAAATACATTAGCTCTATATGTCCACTCTAATATGTCATAGCAAGAATCTATTATTCTGTTTCTAAGTATTGCATACTTAGCAGGAAAATTTTCGGTATTTTTTTCAATATATCTCAAAGTTTTCCTTGCAACCTTAGCAATAATTAGTTTTTCTTCACTAATGTATTTTTTCTTAATTTTATTTAATTTAATATTCTTTTTATCATCCATTTATCTAACCCCTTCATAAAAAAGCACAGTAAGGATAGGAAGCACAAGTTTTCAGTTACCTTACTAACATCCACTTCCATTTACTGTATGTTTTTTGTAGTTTTAGCTACATGGATTACCTTTGTTTCTTATCTTTATTATTAACTAGGTCAATAACTAAGTATTAAGAAAATCTGGGAGCAGGCGACTATTACTTCTACTCGTTGCAGTTGGAATTGCCATTGTTGTTGACGTTGCAGTTCGCACTGTCACCATCGTTGGCTTCGACATTGCCATTCAAATTGGCGTTAGCGTTCAAACCGGACACACTGCAGTTGAAGTTGGAAGAATGCCTACTAACTTTATACAAGATAACCCAATATTACTAGCAAAACTGCTTAGCAGTTTTGCTATAATACCATATTTTTTATTCACATTATAACATCAATACTATATTTATTTCATTAATCGAAATTTTTGTAAGTGGCTACACTCGCATCCGCTCCTTCGCCACTATTACCTTTTGCTTACGCAAAAGGATAGGGACTCAAGATATCAAGAGGCACTGGGAGCAGGCGACTATCACTTCTACCCGCGGCAGTCGGAATTGCCATCGTAGCCGACGTAGCAGTACGCACTGCCACCACCGCCGGCGTCGACATTGCCAATCAAATTGGCGTCAGCGTACAAACCGGACACACCGCAGCTGAAGGTGGAAGAATAATCAGTACAATAATTAGTATTTGTACCAAAGGCACTTTGTAATACTGTCTTGTTTGATTCATAATAAGGACTTTCACAATTACCAGTAGTACTGTTCAAATACTGACTTTTACAATTGCCACTTACATCGTATGTATCTAACCCACGCAAATAATATGTTCCTGCTGTCATTCCTTCATTGGCTGTTGCCATAGCAGGCGTAACAATAAATCCTACATAACTTTCTGTTGTAATATCATCAACTATTACATGTTTTAAATAAAATGTTTTATTCAAATTTGCAGGATCAGTTTCATAACTGATTGGTTGAACTGTTCCTTGTTCACAAGTAGTGTTTTCCATACTTTGTTCAGTTACATAAGCTTCACATTCAGATTCGGTTTCCCATGACACGCCAAAGTCGCAACTATTTCCAAATTCGGTAGAATTAGCACACCATGCTTGAAACGGTTGTAGTGCTATTCTATTACCTAATTGTACTCCAAATTCTCCATATCTATATATTGTTCTTACATTAGCTTGATTAGCGCTAGCACTAATGCTACCACTAAATGGTAAATCATTAACGGCATTATCTACTAGATAACCATCTATCCAGATAAAGATATAATAATATGCTTGATTACTATCAATAATAAAATTGTCATAAATTGTTTTATCTGTATTAATATCTGCACTAGTTATATAACCAACTGATAAAGGTAAACCTGTTAAAGCATTATTATCATATACGGCATATTTAAGTGGACTTCCACCAGTTTTCCATGATCCACCTGCTGTTATACATGCACTTTCAGTCGTATAATCTAGCATTCTTTGCAATGTAACAGTATTTTCACAGTAAGCATCTCCGTAGCCACGCCATCTACCACCAGCTGTTGTACAGGCTGATTCAGTTGTAATACCTGATATTGGTTCTAATGTTTTTCTATTTTGACAATATGAACTAGCACTAGTCATTAAGTTAGGACTAGTGCTAGTATTAATATGTAGTTTTAATGTACCTATACCATTTGTTGAACAAGATGAATTAGTTTTTAATCCTACTCTGCCACTTAGTCCGCCACTAGGTCCAGATGATGGGAAAAGTGTTCCAGTTATATCTTGACCACTACCTTCATTATTAATATTATAATCAATATTAAAACAAGTAGTTTGGGTATTATAATTACCATT
>JAEEGL012590404.1_pt1 | contig 19733 bp, 20 predicted proteins | sample 9134231 | NCBI WGS metagenome assembly JAEEGL01 (sample SAMN16246548, study PRJNA631951) | gut metagenome | biome: gut microbiome; feature: rumen; material: fiber-attached | host: Bos | place: Iran: Karaj | collected 2018-10 | reverse complement strand
TTAATAAATTCATATGCTAATGTTTTTTGAGCATATCTATCTTCAGGACGTTCCATATGTTTTCTCATTACTTCATCAATTTCATCTTTATCTAAGAAAGTAAATACTTTTAAGTATTCCTCTACTTTATCATCAGTTGAATTAATTAAGTATTGATAAATATCATATGATGGTGTTTTAGTTTTATCTAACCAAAGAGCATTACCTTCTGATTTACCAAATTTATGTCCAGTTGAATCTAAGATAAGAGGCATAGTAAATGCATATGCTTCTTTTCCTAACATCTTACCAATTAGTTCAACACCTGTAGTAATATTACCCCATTGATCTGATCCAGCTGCTTGCATGATACAATTCTTTTCTTTATATAAATGAACAAAATCATATCCTTGTAATAATGTATAACTGAATTCAGCATAAGTAATACCAGTTTCTAGTCTTCTAGAAATGATATCTTTATTAAGCATATAGTTAACATTAATATATTTACCTACATCTCTTAAGAAATCAATGAATGTGAAATCCTTAATCCAATCATAGTTATTAACTACTTCAACATTATTATCAAATAATGATAATACTTGATTTCTAATACCTTCAATATTTCTTTCAACTACAGCTTTATCAATTATTTCTCTTTCTGCTGTTGGTCTTGGGTCACCTATTAAACCAGTTGCTCCACCTACTAATAAAATTGGATGATGTCCATATTTCATTAATCTCTTAGCTGTTAATAATGATGAATAATGTCCAATGTGAAGTGAATCAGCAGTTGGGTCAGTTCCCCAATAGAAAGTAATACCTCCTGCATTTAGTTTTTCAACAAAGTCTTCATTATTAGTCATATCTTTAATAAGACCTCTGTACATTAAATCTTCATAACAAGTCATCTTGCTCATATATAATCCTTCTTTCTATAAAATAAAAAAGTCATAAATCTAAGGACGAGTTATACCCGTGGTACCACCTTAGTTCATGACTTTCATGCACTTAATCACTCGTAACGTGAGTCTTACGTTTTTTCTCCAGGGTCGTAAATCCTTTCATCGAAAACATATATACATTATATCAAATATTGATATTTAGTCAAATACTATTTAACTAAATCAGTATGTGCTTTTGATGTTGTAACAATAAGTTCTGATAAATCTTTAACTGATATTTTTTCAACTGCTGTTAAATCATTTGTTGATTCAGCATTACGTATAATATCATCAGCTATATCAAATATTTCAGTATTGAAGTTTTTGTCCATTGTTATTATTTCAACATAGAATATTTTATTATTACCAGCATCTGTAATACCAATCATTCTATTATTCATTCCTGTAGTAATATTAAGTACTAAATAACTATGTTCTTTAACTACTAATTCTTTAATAGAATCAACTTTATATTGGTTATCTATAAATGATTGTTGTAAGCTTAATCTTGCTTTTAATACTTCATCATATTTAAATACTAAACTCTTTATAAATATCTTATAGTTTTGATCAGGATCATATATAATTAATCCTTCATTAGTTTTATCGTATGTATATGCTGTAGGTATTTTATATTTATAACCATTTATATATGTTTCATTGTTTTTACCATTTGCTACTAAATTCTTAGTAGACACAACTGGTCTATAACACCTAGTTGTTGTTCTTTTACCAAACATTAAATATCCCATAAATAAACCAAGTGCAAATATTGCTACAAATACTAATAGTTTTTGCAAGTTAAATTTACCTAATTTAATCTTAAGTGTTTTACCACCTATTTTAAATGATACAGCATCTTTTTCAGGTACTACTATATCACCTGCTGTATTAGCTTGAGCTTGTACTGTTCCAACTCCACCTGATTGTACATTTTGATCAACTTGAACTGTTTCACTTGATTGTGCAGGTATATCTATCTTAATATCACCTTCAGTTTTAACAACTGGTATTTCAGCAGTCTTCTCAGGTTCATATGTTGGAGCTTGAGCTGCTTCTTGTAAAGGCGCAGCTTCAGTTTCTAATACTTCTTCTTGTACATCAAGTGTTGGTGCTTCAACATTTTCAGATACTTGATTAGGACTTACTGCATTTTCTAACGATTCTAAAGTTTCTTCTTGAGGGGGATTATTTACTGGAGGAGTATTTAAAGGCATATTTAAAGCACCACATGAAGGACATGTGTTGTTGCCTGGAATTAATGGAGTACCACAGTTACCACAGTTCATTTTGACCCCTCCTCTACTATAATAATTATATATTATTTGGTATTTTTATTCAATAAAAAAAGAAGATTATTAATCTTCTAATTTGTCTGATAAATTTTGTAAGAAATCTGATAAGTTTCTCTTTAAGTCTTTAACAGTTTTTTCAACTTTTGGTTCAGCTTTTGCTTTAGCTAAAGCTAATAATTCATCAGCTTTATCTTTAAGTTCTTCACCCTTTTTAGCAGCGAATTTCTTAGCTTTTTCCATGTCCATATCTTGAACAGTTTCTTTTAATTTATTGAATTCATCTACTAAGTTATCTTTAACTTCATTTAAGTCTATATTTTTAGCTTTGTCGATTAATTCTGAACCTTTCTTCTTAAGGATTCTTCTGTTTTCTTCACCTGTATTTGGTGATATAAGTAATCCAATTCCTAATCCAATTCCAACACCTAATAATAGGTCTCCTAATCCTCTTCTTGACATATTATTATTCCTCCTCTTCTTCTCTTAATATATCATCAAGTTCGTCTTCTTCATCACGAACTTTTTTTCTTTTCTTTTTTGATCTAAATAATTTATCAATTAAGCCATCGAATAATGAATAAGTCTTTTCAGCAATTAATGCTACTTTATCATTAAATAAAGTAAGAATACCAAATACACCATTTAATGTATCTAGTTTTCTTTGAGCATCATCTACTAGATTATTAAATTTATCAATTACCTTGATAGATTTAATACCTAATATAATACATATTACTAAAAATACTACTAATAAAATATCAACTAAAATTGGTAAAACTGTTTGTAATACTTCCATATCTATTCTCCTTCATCATCTTTGTTATACATTGAATCAATTAAGTTAAATAAATCTGTTTCAATAGTATCATCAAGTTCTTGTCTTGGAGCTTCATCTTCTTCATCCATTGGATTATCAATTAATGTATCAATGCTAACTGATGGAGCTTCAATTTCATCTTCTACTTCTTCAGGTTCTTCATAGTATGGTTCTGGTTCAACTACAGGAGTAATTGGATCTTCTTCAATTGGAATATCTTCTTCAACTACTGCAGGTTCTTCATATGTTATTTTTGGTTCTACTGTTTTAATTTCTTCAGTATCTTCCATTGCTTCTTCTACAGTTTTAGTAGCTCTCTTAGGAATTTCTTCTTCAATTATATTTTGAATTGAATCAAAATATTCTTCTTCCTTAGTAGGAACTTCTTTAACTACTTCTTTTACTTTTTCAATAACTGGTTCTACTTTTTTAGGTTCTTCTCTTACGATTACTTCTTCTACTCTTACTTCAGTGTTTCCATATAGTCTCTTCTTTTGAGCATCTATATTAGAATTATCTTTGTTTCTTTCAATTACTGAATCCGGAGTATAGTTCTTATCTAAGATACCATATACAGGAGAAATAACTGGAGTAACAACAAATGGTTTCTTACCAGGAGTTGCTTCAGCTTTTTCTCTTACTATAGCAGCATAGTCTTTATGTTCTAATTCTCCATGTCTCTTTTCAGATCCATTTCTTAGAATAGCTTTATAATCTCTTCTTAAACCATATTTATCAGTTGGAACATATGCTGGAATATCTCTCTTTTCAGCATGTTCTTCAACCTTAGGCATATCAAAGTCTGATCCAAAGTCATATTTATGTTCAACTTCAACTGGAGTTTCAACTTTAGCTTCTCTTTTTGGTTCATGTAACACTGATTCAATTTTAGATTCAACATCTTCTCTTTCCATATATGGCTTAGTATCTTCATATCTACTAATTTGTCTTGGAATATCTTCTTTCTTTTCATATTCTTCAGTACCATATCTAGAAGATCTTGAAACTGGTTTTTCTTCTTCAGTTTTTGGTTCGTATACAACTTCTTTAATCACATCTTCATCTTTTTGAGCATTGTGATCAATGAAACCTGATTCACTTCTAAAATTTTTCTTTGGAGTTCTTTCAGGTAATTCTTCACCTGTAGGTACTTCTTCTATCTCTTCATCAAATAGTATTTTCTTAAACTTATCAAATACTCCCATGCTTTTCATCCTCTCTTATTTGATCCATGAATTGTCATATTTAGTAGTTTCATCTTCCTCAATATAAGTATCATCTACTTCTAAGACATTTTGTTTATCTTTTGAATCAAATATATCCACTGTTTCCTCGATTGAAGATAACATACCTTCATCAAGTAATTTTTCTATAATATCATCATTATAATTCATTGATGTTACTATTATTATCGCATTTGCTAGTGTTTTATTTAAATTGTCTTTGTCAGTTATTACTTCTATGTATGCATAGTTATATTCTATCTTAAGTAAGAATTTATCATCTGCATTTTCATAGATATTAATAATACCTTTTCTACCATTTTTTTCAATTAGTTTACTAAAATAAATATCAGTTTGTTCTCTATAATTAAAATCAACTTTATTATGATAACTAATTAAATCAACGTATAAATAATAATCACATTTTTTAGATTTGATAATTTCATTATTATTATCTGTAACTTTAGATATTAAAGTTTTAGGTAAATAATACTTATATCCCTTACCAACGTGATTATATAAATCATTATATTTTGTACTCATTGTTTCATCAATTATAGTATCTATACTTGCATCTTGTATAGCAACACATCCAGTTAATAAAACAAGTGTAACTAATAAAACTAGAATTTTCTTCATAGTTCACCTACTTTTTTACTACTACAATTATATCAAACTATAGGTCAAAATTAAACATAATTCATAAACATATGAACCTATTTAAATTATAACACGGTATAAAAAAAGATTAACTACTTTTTAGAGTACTTTACAGCATCTAGATAGTTAATCTTATAACCCTTAGCTTTGAACTTTTTCTCATATTCTGTTTCAACATTTTCTATGTCTTCATTGGCTAAATCTAAGCTACATTTTTCTATTGTATAACCATATTTAGATAACGATTCAATAGAAGATGCAAACAATAATATATTATCTGTTTTTTGAACAATATGTGGTTCTCCTTTAAATATATTATCATATAGTTTAAGGAATACTTCACTTGTTAATCTTCTTTTAGCATGTTTATTTTTAGGCCATGGATCCGAAAAATTTAAATATATTGTATCTATTTCATGATCAAATACATCACATATATTTAAAGCATCCATATGTAATAGTTTTAAGTTCTTGTAATCAGTGTCTTCTAACTTTTGAACACCTCTTACCATAACTGATTCATATTTTTCTATACCAATGAAATTGATATCAGGATATTTTTCAGCCATTCCTACAACATAATCACCTTTTCCCATACCTATTTCTACATGTATAGGATTATCATTATTAAATAATGTATTAAATTTACCTTTATATTCTTCAGGATTTAATACTATATACTTAGATGCTTCTACTATTTCTAAAGCATCTTTAACTCTTCTTAATCTCATATATCCCCCTACTTAATTTTTATTTTTCCAAATGTAAATTTAGAAATATATTTATTTATCTTTTCTCTTCCAAATACTTCATCTAATATACCAATTTTATATGCAGTAAATAGATAGAAAGATCCACCTATTATAGCATCTATTACTATATAAAGTAAGGCCCCAGTTTTAGTAAATTCATTAAATGGTAATAACATATTTAAGAAATATAACATTAAATACATAATTACAGCTGGTATTATAGATCTGCATACTGAAGTAAATGTTGGTTTAAAGTTAACTTTATCTATCTTATGAAGTAACATCATACCTATAAATATACTTAAACTAAATCCTATTATAGATGCACATATACTACCCATGAAACCATTTAATCCTAAATAATTAAGTAATAACATAATTGGTACATCTAAAAGCGCATTAGTTAAGAAACCAATTCCAGATACTAAATATACTTGTTTATTTCTATTTAAACTTTGTAATATAGTTGAAATAACCATATAAACATTAGCTAGTAATGCTGAGAATACTGCTAAACTTAATATCATTGAACCATATATATTGTCATTATAGAAAACTGTCCATACCGGTTTAGCTAATACAGATAATCCTGTTGCAAGTGGTAAACTTACTGAGAATACCATACTTAATGATTGGTTGATTCTTCTATCAACTTCTTGTTTATCTCCTTTAGTTTTAGCAGATACTATAGTTGGAATAATACTTATAGTCATACCCATAGCTATAGAATTAATAATCATACATATTTTAGGAGACCAAGTACTTATTGAACTTGCTATGAATTCAACATCTTTTGTTGAATAATTCATATGTTCAAGAGTTCTTAATACTAATATTTGATCTGTAAAATTATATAGATCAGTTACTAAATTAATAATTATAAATGGAATTGCATATGCAATAATCTTTCTAGTAATTTCTTTATTGGATATTTCTATTTCTTTAACTGTTTTATCATTTTTAAACGCTTCTTTATTTTTATGCATTATTGATCTCAAATAAATATATGCACATAAACCACCAAAGAAAGCGCCTGATACAGCTATACCAACAGCCATCTTTAATGTACCTTTAAATACATTTAATACTAAATAAGAACCTAATAATATTACAAGTATTCTAACTACTTGTTCAATTAGTTGTGACATACTAGATTTACTAACGAATTTATGCCCTTGTAAATATCCCTTAGTAATACTTAAAAATGGTATTACTAATACAGATGGTGATACACATCTTATTACAAATGCTATATCTTCATATGTATTACCACCTTGTAAGTTACCAATTATAAATCTACCTATTTCTTCAGCAAATATAAATAATATTAAGAAAGCTACAACTGATACAAATGTGATAATATTTCTAGCAATAATATATGCTCTTTTCTTAGCTGATTCATATTCTAAAGTATTATATTCACTTATTATCTTACTTACAGCATTAGGTAATCCAGCAGATGATATACTTAAAAATATTAAATAAATATTATAAGCATATGAATATAAAGCTCCACCTTCTGTACCTACAATCTTATAAAAAGGTATAACATATAGCATACCTATAAGTTTAACAATTACTATTATTAAGGTTGCTATTACAGTACCTTCAACAAAACTATTTTTCTTCATGAGAAAACACCTCATCTAACAAAGTTATTATAATATATTGATATTAAATGTACAAACAAATTGGACAAATAAAAAAGGAACTTTACGTTCCTATTTTATTATATTAATTATCGTAATTTGTTGAACTTCCACCAGTTGTAACACAAGAAGTAGCGTTACCTGGGTGAAGTAAGCATCCTTTACAATTATCAAATCCGTTTGAGTTATTTGAATAATCGCTAATTGTTCCGAAGATTGTAAGAACTAATGTTGGTAAGAAGAAGATTACAATACCAGCAACTACTCTTCTTAATAAAGAAATAGCACTTTTCTTAATTAAATCATCTTTAGATCCTACAACTGCTTTACCAAAGTCTAAAAGACCAAAAGCAACAATTAAAATAGGAATAGCAATTTTTACAATTGTAATAATATAACCTGTGAATTGTAAAATACCAGAAGCTCCTTCACAGAACTTTTCCATGTTAAAACTATCAGCTAATAACATATCTTATACCTCTTTTCTTAAGATTATTATAATTTATAATTGTACAATATGCAATAAAATTTTACACTATTTACATACTATTGATTGTTAATATTGTCGACAATATTATAACCTAGTTTACGTAGGAAATTATTAATTTCTATACTGTTTTCATTACGGTCATTTAGAGGTGGTATATTGTCAAATATTGTCAATTTAGTTTCGTATTCAAAATCAGGTAATTCTTGATTGTTTACAAAACTCATATTTAATACTACATTAGCATCTTTTAACTCTACTAATGTGTTAGCATTTCTCTTTAATGCTTTTGTTAATCTAATAAATGATGGTTCAATAAGATACATTACTTTATCACAATACTTATCTGCTTCACCAAAATCATTTAAGTCAAAGATAACAGCATTTGCATCTTCCATCTTTCTTAATTCTCTTTCAATATCATTTCTATTCATACATGCAACTAAATGTGGATCTCTATAATACATTAAGTCTTGTCTAAACATTTCAATACCATAAGCTTTAATACCATGGCTATTTAATTGTCTAACCATCATTCTAACTAATGTAGAAGCTCCAGCATGATTAGTTACATTTTGTAATCCTATAATCATTCTATTACTGAAAATTCTAGGAGCACCACCTTGTGATACTTCTTGATTTTCATTTTGCATTTGTTCTTGTGCATTAAATCCTTGTTGGTTATTATTCATTCCATTATTTACAGGGCCAGCATTAACTCCGTTATTATTGCTAGGTGCAGTTTGAACATTATTAGTTAATAAATGTTGAACATTTTCAAATGTATTAGGATTATTGTATAAGAAATTAATACCTTCAAAATTTCTAGTAAAATTATAGAAACCATTGTTAATAAGATTTGCTAAATAATCATTACTATTAACAACTGGATTATTATTTAATAATACAATTACTCTTGAAGGATCCACTGATTGAGCTAAAGTAGCAATAACTTGAGGATTTTCATAATCTTTGATAGATGTTATATCTATAATCATCTTATTAAAATATAAATTAACGAATTTAGATAACAATTCATTTATATCAAATTGTCCATCTATTCTTTTTATTATATCGATTTCTAATCTATCGATTATAGCTTTGTTTTCATTTGATGTAACTACATTCATTTTAACAATCCCTTTCTATATTTTTACCAACTTCCTTGATCAACAGGATAATAAATTGTTTTAGTTTCTCCTGTTACAAAGAATATACTATTTAAGTCTACAAATCCTAAACTTAAACCATAAAAAACAGTGACCTTATAGTAAGCACTAGAATAATCTCCAGTTTGTACTTGTTTAGCCACTCTTTCTACGCAATAATTATATCTTTTATTTTTGTCTTTATGAGCATAAACAGATCCGTTTACACCATAGAAATTAGAATCACTATTAAATCCAATTTTTTCGTTACATTTACCATTAGCACCATACGAAATCATGTTTAAAAATTGTCTAATTTCTGACATTTCTTTATTGTTATTAACATCGAATCCTTCATATTTTTCAATACGTTCAACAATCCCGTCTTTAACTTTAAATGCCTTAGCATAATTAACAGAGAAAGCTAAATAAGCTGTGAATAATGCAATAATTGTTACTGCAATTCCTAATAACCATGCACCACCTATTGCTTCTCTCATTTATATCTCCTATATATTATTATGCAGATTGACTTGGACAAATAATGTCTGTAGTTGTTCCAGCATCATCAGTCATATAAAAACATTTTACAGTTCCTGCTGTAGCACCTGTTGTTGTACATCCATATGCTTCTGAGCAGTGAGCACTTCTTGTTATATTCTTTTTTATTGTTGGCCAAACTAATTGAGTAAATACTACACCAATTGCTGCAATTGCTACTACTGCAATTGCTGTCATACTTAATTCGCCTGTTGCATCTTTCATATATTCTAAGCCTCCTTATTATGCTGATTGACTTGGACAAATAATATCTGTAGTTGTTCCAGAATCATCAGTCATATAAAAACATTTTACTGTTGAGTTTCCATTATCAGTACATCCATATGCTTCCGAGCAGTGAGCACTTCTTGTTATATTCTTTTTTATTGTTGGCCAAACTAATTGAGTAAATACTACTCCAATTGCTGCAATTGCTGTCATACTTAATTCGCCTGTTGCATCTTTCATATATTTTGTTCCTCCTTATTATGCTGATTGACTTGGACAAACAATGTTTTCTGTTGATCCAGCATCATCAGTCATATAAATACAATTTACTGTTCCGTTTGTTCCAGCAGTACATCCATATGCTTCTGAGCAGTGTGCGCTTCTTGTTATATTCTTTTTTATTGTTGGCCAAACTAATTGAGTAAATACTACTCCAATAGCCGCGATTGCTACTACTGCAATTGCTGTCATACTTAATTCGCCTGTTGCATCTTTCATATATTCAAATCCTCCTTTATTATAAAATAATTATAGCATCAATATATTTAACATTCAATATCAATTATTGAGTTTAAACGAAATGATCACTAGGAGAAAATTCAAAATCTTTATCGTAATTATAATTTATTGTTCCAGTTTCTCCTGTAACTCTATAATCGAATATATCTCCTATAATTGGAAAATTAAATCCAAAGGCAGTTGAAACACTATAGAAATATTTATCTATCTTATCAGTATCTGATGTTCCTTTTACTGCTTTATATCTATAAATACAAATATATGATTTACTTGCATTTTTTTTAAAAGCATGTAAATAGTCCGTATTATAATTAACTAATCCATAATACCATTCAGCAGGATCCCCATCATATTTAGAAGTGCTATAATATGTTGAAGAATCATAATATTTATCACACTTTATTTTTGTAGTATGTTTTTTTGCTTTTATTCTAGCTAATATTAATTTTGCTGATTTTTCATTTAAGCCATTATATTGTTCTATGTATAATGCAACATCATCTTTTAATTGATATGCATTTGAATAATCAATAGTTATTGTTACATACGCAATAATAAACATCATCAAAATAATTGATATGGAGAATAACCATGCTCCACCTATAGATTGTCTCATAAAATCATCTACCCTTTTATAATATTATTATACTAATAAATATAAAAATATTGGCAACAAAAAAGAGATGTTTACACATCTCTATTCATACTTGTAAAGTCCATTAGATTTATTAATATATCTATATAATACATATCCTGCAATTCCAAGTGCTCCTAATAGAACTAATATAATAATTATGTATTTCCATACACTTGAATTCTTTTTAACTTTAATAGTATATGTACATATATCTCCAGATGGAGATTCAACTTCAATAACTATTTTTGATTTATTCTTTAACTTTTCATTTCCATTTACTTGAACAATTTGACCATCATATTGTTTAACGGTTTCAATATCTAAGTTATTAACTTCTTTTCCTAAAGTTAATGAATAATCAAATGTATTTCTTTCATAATTGATAGCATAATCTTTAACATAGATATTAGCTAAAGTACAATCAGTTTCACTTGGTTTATACTTTTCAGCAGTTATCTTAATTGTCTTAGTTGTTTCACCATCTTCAGCAGTTACTGTAATTGTAATATCTTCTTTAGCTTTCTCATCATCAAGATTAGTATTTCCTTCTACTTTATAAGTAGCATGTTCATCTTCTAATTCTACTTCGATATTAACTGAACTAATACCATATGAAATTTTAAAACTGTATTCACTTTTATCGTCATAATAATTTAATGCTTTTTTATTAATTAAAATAGATTTAATATTAGCATTATTTGATGGTTGACGTTCTGTTACAGGTTCTGTAACTGGCTCAGTTGGAGCTTCTGTTACAGGTTGTGTTGGTGCTTCAGTTTTTTTAGTAACAGTTTTCTTAGTTTTAGTTTGTGTATTAGTAGGTTTTGTTCTTTGTGTAGGTGTCTCAGTCTTTGGTGGTTGTGTTACAGGTTGTGTTGGTGTTGACGTAGTCTTTCTTGGAGGACATGTAATATTTGTAGTTGTATAACAATAATATTGTTTACCAGCACTACAAGTATTATTACTATGACACTCATTACTTACTTGGTTAATAGCAGATGGTGTTTGTCCATCGTCACATTTAACTTTGTTTCTATCAACTGATGGATCTATAGATCCAGAATATAATCCTAATTTATTATATTTTGTTCCTCCAGCACATGTATATACATAAAGTGATTTGAAGGATTTAGTTGTTCCGGCTTCTACCCATCTATCTTTATCATAACTTAATCCACTTATAGAAGAATAAAACTCTGCTTTAACTGGATGAGCTATTAATAATCCAACCAATATAATTAAGAATGCTCTAAAAACCTTCTTCATTCTTTCACCTACTATCTCATTCTATAATTATTATAGTTTAATAAATAAGACAATGCAATAGAGTTTACACTCTTCTATTCTTACTTATAAGTTCCATATCTTCAGTTAATTGATTAACTCTTTCAATTAATCTTTTTGCTTTTAATACGTTCTTTTCACTTCCTGCATATGATAAGTGTTCTTCTAATTCTTCTTTATTTAAATTAGATGTAATAAATGTAGGAAGACTATTATCCATTCTTGATTGAAGAATAGTACCTAATATTTCATCTCTATTCCATCCAGTTACATTTTCTGCTCCTAGATCATCAATTAATAAAACATCACAGTTTTGTATTAAATTCATTTTAGTAGCAAAGTCTCCTGAAAATGACTCTTTTAAATCTACTAACATTCTTGGATAATACATCATTACTGTCTTAGCACCATTTTTTGCTAATTCATTTAATAAAGCAGCAATAATATATGTTTTACCTGATCCAAATGAACCATGTAAGTATAATCCTTTTATATGTTTATCTGTTTGATATTTTTTATAAAAGTCTTTTATCCATTTTATTAATGGTGCTCTTTTTTTATCAGTTAAATCTATATCACTTATAGCAGCAGTTCTAATTTGATATGGTTCTTCAAATGATACTGCCGTATTCTCTAATTTAGCATCATATTCTTTTTGATACTTACATGCCATAGAATTGAATACTAACATATTATTTTGAACGCTTGGATAATATACAGCACCTTTTCTTCTATTCTTACATTCTTCTAAACATTTACATTTAGCACAGTTTTTAAGTTCACATACTGAATCTTGTAATTTAGAAGTATATTTCATTGCTATTTCATCTTTAACTTTTAATCTAGTAACTAACTTTTTAAAGTCAGGATCTTTAGAAGCATTTATAAAAGATTCAACTAATGCTTGTTTATTATATTTAAAATCTACTGATTCATCTCCATATGTTGTCATCTATTTAAACACCTCCATATCTCTTTCTAACTCTCTTAATTCTTCTTCAGTCATTACTTCATCTTTATTTTCTTGATATATCCATCCTGGAGCTTCTACTTCTTTAACTTTAGAAGCTGTCTTAGTTTTAGGCATATCTTGTTTCTTATAATTTTTCTTTAATACTTCAATTGCATCCGGTACTGTTTTAATACCTTTTCTTTTCCATGTAGATGCAATTGCTTCTAAATAGTTTTGATTTAACTTACCATCATTTACACGAATAGCATAATCAATTAAGACATTTATTACTCCTGGTGGAAGTTCATAATTGATTGCTAATAATTCAAGAATCTTTAATTCTCTTTGAGATGGTTTAGCACCTTTATTCTTACATCTTAAGAAATCATATGGTTTAGTATTTTCAAATACTGTAATCATCTTACCTAAATTAGAAGTATCACCTTTAGGTGCTTTTAAATGTTCAGGTTGAGTTCTATATACTATAGTTGGTAAAGAACCATTTGTATTAAATTCATAATTCTTTCTTACTACTTGTATTAGTTTTTCTTTATCTATTAAACCAATGTCAGATATACTCATTCTAATTAAATCAGACATTTTCATAGTATCTACATTATAAACAAATGCTAATTGATTAATAAGTTCTTTAACTTTCTTGTTAAATGTTTTTTCATTTATTAATCCTTTTGGTAAAGAATCTACTATAAAATCAAAATCTATAGACTCAGCTATATTAATATTATTCTTAGTTCTTTTTCTAATATCTTCATTTTCTTTTTCATATGGTGTAACACTTTTAAATGTTTCATTCATAGTTGAAGTTATTTCTTCATATTCTTTTTTATTAACAATTATCTTTTTATAATATTCATTTAAATATTTATATTCCATTTCACCAACATTGTTTAATAACAATGTAGATAAAACTGGATGATTAAAGAATTCATATGCACTTAAAGGTGAATATAATTCATATAAATATTCATTGTTATTTTCTTTTTTCTTTAAATAAGTTTTTAATAAACCAACTGCTTCTAAAGCATGTCTTGCTATTTCTATTTCATTAAGTGGTTTCTTTAAAGTAACCATTAAATGATGATGATTTAAATCTCTTGATATTAATTCACCTTTTTCTAAATCTTGCCACAAAGTTAAAAATAAACTTACTGCAGTTGATCCTATAATAGGTTCATATAAACTAATAAGAACTTGCTTATCAACTTCAGTTAAGACAGATTGATTAATAACTGTATAAATATCAGCTTGTAAAAGACTATTCTTCATATGAACCCTCCATGTAATATTATATTATTTATATTTATGGAAATCTATGTTTAAATCACTTTTTATGAAATTTGTTGAAATTGTTGAAAAGTAGTACTAACCCATCTCTAGATTTTCTTCTTAGATATTCAATAATAACACATCCAACAAATATAGATATTATTGTTAATGGATAATTCCAAATAACATTTATATCTTTACAATGTATATTAGTTTTAAATACTTGCAAATAAAGAACTTTTAATACTCCATCCATAGTATGAATAACATATACAGCAAGAGAATAAGATGATAACTTAGTTATAAACTTATTTTCTTTTATATTAATATCAATAAAAATATTAAATAATGAAATTGATTCGATTATTACAATTGGATTGTTATAATAATATGTCCATTCATAATTTGATCCAAATAATGAAAGTAATATTACACCACATATTATATATATTATAAAGTCAAATAAAATAGATGTTTTTTTATTGTGTTGTTTTATATATCCACCTATTAAATATAAAATAATAAAATTAAATATATCATATCCAGCATTAATAATTGGTAAATCATATATAAACGTATCTATTATAAAAAAAGCAAGTGATAAGATTGTAATAATAAACAAGAATATTTTTTTATTAATCTTAGTAAATACTTTATTCAATAAAGGAGATATTAAAACTATTAAACAATAATTATTTATAAAGAATCTTGATATAAAATTTGTTTCAAATAATTCTAGAGATACTTCCTTATTTGATAAAAAATAATATATTAAACTAAGTATAAAACCATAAATAATAACTACACCATATATTTTTAATATTTTAATTATGTTCTTTTTTAAACTATTATTCTTATCTATATTATTATAACCATATATTATTACAAATACATTTGATGCACATATAAATAAAGATTCAATAAAAAACTTAAACAATCCTAAATATGTATTATTAGATATAAAACCATTTCCAATATGATAATGATTATAATGTAATGTTAATATCATAAATACAAGAATTACTTTTAATAAATCTATTGAGTGTTTTCTCATACTAATTATCCTATCTACTTTATAAAGTATAACATCAATAAAAAAAGAAGACTACTTTTTCTTAGTCTCCTTTTTATCTTCTTTTTTATTATCTTTTTTCTTTTTATCTATACTTTGTTCTATTTCTTCATCTGTAGGAAATTCAAAATATAAACCAAAGTCTGCTAATTCTTTATTTATTTCTTCTTCAACAGATCTTTTATCTACTTTAACTTTTAATCCCATTTTATACCTCTTGAATAACAGCTATAATCATAGGTTTAGTTTCAGTTTCAGAATAGAAATATTTAGATAATTGTTCTCTTACTTCATTCTTAATTTGATTATAATCTACATATTTAGGTGTAGTATTTTTTTCAATGATTTCTATAGAAATTCTTTTAATTTCTTTAATCATTTCCATAGAATCTTTAACATATATAAATCCTCTTGTAGTTACTTCAGGATCAGCTAATAATTTCTTAGTTTCTTTATCAACTGTAGCTGACATTAAAAGAATTCCATTTTCACCTAACATTTCACGGTCTTTTATAACAAGCTCACCAATGTCTTCTGATGATTTACCATCTATTAAAGTATCTTCTATTTTAATATGTTCAAATTTATCTCTTAATAATTTACCATCTTGGAATTCTACTACATCACCATTTTGTTTTAAGATAATGTTTTCATTTGGAATTCCTAAGTTAGATGCTAAATTAGCTGAATTAACCATTAATCTATATTCACCTTTAACTGGCATATAATATTTTGGTTTTAATAAATTTAACATAATCATTATATCTTCTTGAGCTGCATGATGTAAGATAGTTTTATCTTTAGGAACAGTTAAACTAAATGCTCCTAATTTAGCTATATCATCTTGTATCTTAACTAAAATCTTTTCACATGAATCATATGATGGTTCAGCAAAAAGAACAGTATCAGTTGGTCTAATATTAATAAACTTATCTGATCCATTTACTATCTTAGCAATTGATTGATATGGTTTAGCTCTGTCATCACATACTAATAATATTGATTTATCTGATTGTAAATCTGATAAATCACCTATTAAACTTTTATCTACATTTAAATATCCTTCTTCTATAGCCATGCTTACAATATTTTGTAATTTCTTGCCCATAATAACTATTTTTCTATGCATGTTTTTAGAAGCATCAAATATTTCTTGAATAGTATGTAAGTGTACTGGTAATGTTGAGATAATCATTCTTCCTTCAGCATGGTTAATTGAATCTTTTATCCATCCAGTTAATCTATGTTTTGGAGAAGTATGTCCAGGTATTTCTGAAAAACTTGATTCAGATAATAAACATAAAACACCTTGTTTTCCAACATATGCAATTTTACCCAAATCCATTTCATATGGTCCAGCCATAGTTGGATCTATTATAAAGTCTCCAGTATAACAAATAGCTCCATCTTTTGTATTAATAACATACATTAAAGCATCAGGTACAGAATGTGAAACATTAATTGGGAAAATAGATATATCACCAAATGTTAATTTCTTATTTGCCTTTATTTCTATAACATTCTTTGAATTAACACCTTCAAGTGATAAATAGTTTTTAGTATATCTAGCACAGAAAATTTTAATATCAGGTATTTCTTTTAATAAATCAGATACACCACCCATATTTTCTAAATGTGCATGTGATAAGAATACACCAACTATTCTATCTTTATTTTCTTTTAAATAATTAAAGTTTGGAATTATATAATCGATTCCATACATTCTATCTGTTGCATATTTTAAACCACAGTCTAAAACAAATATTTTTTCATCTACTTCTACTATGTATGTGTTCTTACCACTTTCGTTAAGCCCACCCATAGCAAATATTTTAATTTTACTCATTTAAAATCATTCCGTTTCTATAAAATAATAATTGAAACAAAGGCAACTTGATAAGTGAATTATAGCACTTTCTCATTTTTTATTCAACTACATAATAAAAAAGACACTTTTTCAAGTGTCTAGTTTTATATCCATGAAAGTATATAAACTTTCAAAATTAAGAATACAAATACTAAGCAAGCAATTATAAATAATAGCCATAGAATAACTTTGCAATTAAGTATTCTAAATTTCTTATTTATAAAATAGAATAACAATAATATAGCTAAAGATACTGCTGATATTATAGCTCCTATTTTTAACCATTGTTGCTTATATGTAACTTCAATAACATTCTTACCTTCTTTAACTTTTATAGATAACATATTATATAAATTACATTTATAATCAACTACTTCTCCATTTACTTTAACAATATAATTATCATTATAGTTGATTGGTAATAATACATCAGTATCATTAGTAGCATTATAAATATACTTTTTAGTACTTCCCACTACCTCTACTGATACATCATTTTTATTATTTGTTTCTACAAATTTTATAAATTCATCTTTATCAAATGAATATACTTTTAAATCCCTAATGTCCATATCAAACATCATTTCATATTTAGAATCTTTTAAGCCTTTGAAAACATATATTATTGTTTCACTCATAGATTTTAAATACTGAACACTAATATTATCATTCTTTATATTATAATTATCTGATTCGTTAGGAACATAATCCATAATCAAATAATAGTATTTATCCTTTTTTACATTAAGTGATATTGTCTTATTATCTAATTTATAATCTTCTTTGTTATATATATTATTTTTTCCATCAAATACTTGCTTATATACATTATTTGCATTTTCAAAATAATCTAAATTTTTCTCATTATATTCAGTTCCATTATAAGGTATAAGATAATTTAAATTATATTTAGATTTATAATAATACATATCATCCTTTTTATCGATTAATTCATATAGATCTTCATCTAATTTATACTTTGTAATGTAATATTTATTTTGTAATAAAGTATTAAAGAATTCATTAGAACCATATGATTTTATAATAGTACTCCAAGTAATATAACCCATATATATTGTTTGATCCATTTCTTCTTGTCTAATAAAATGAATTCTATTAGCAATACTAGGTACTTGAGTTATATACGAAATGTTATCATTTGCAGATTCAAAATCAAATACATAATTATAATTATCTTTTTCTAAATTAAAATTATCAACTATTTTTTGAGCTTCTACTGATGTTTCAGACTTAAATTGATACATGTAGAAAGTCCCATATACAATTGAAGTAATAGCAAAAACTATACTAGTTAATACATCTGCTATTTTTTTATTATTTCTTAAAACAAAAATATAAGAAATTAATAATATAATAAATATAATTAAAAGAGCTAAATAATCAGGCCATCCTGCTAAACTTGATACAAAGGTATTTCTTGATAGCAACTCATCTTTTAATAATATAAAAATAATAAATGATGTAATTATTCCTATTATAGGAATAATAATTCTAATCCATGATGTCTTAGTAGGTTCTTTATAATTATTATTTAAATAATATAAACTTACTAATATCATAAAGAAAGTTGGTTGATAAGAATATCTAAATGGGAATCCTGAATGAGATCCTGTATGCCATAAAGCATTAATAGGTTCTATAACAACTCCTAATAATAAGAATAATAACATTGCTATAATAAAGATATTTAGTTTCTTATCTTTCTTAACAAATAATTGTTTAATGGTTAATACAAATGGAATTGCTAATGTGAATAAATAGCAAGATTTATCCATGAAGTATGCTAATATGCCATCTTCACTTGTATTATTAGCCATTCTTGTACTAGACTTAGCAAACATAAATCCAGGTAAGAAAGATATACACGAAAGTGCTAAAGATAATAACGTACATACTAGTAATTTTACGGCTTTCTCTTTCTTTTTATCTACATCCATGATTATTAAATATAATCCAGATGTTCCAATTATAAAGAATAAATCTAACCAAGCTATATAATAACTAAATATTAATGTTAAAGTTAAAACAACTGTATATAGTTTCCATTTACCTTTATCTAATAATTCTTTTAATGAATATACTAATAAAGGATATAATGCAAATGCTTCAACATATAATAAGTTAGTAGCCATCATAAATGTCCATGAACTAAAAGTATACATTAAAGAAAATAATACTAAATTTTTCTCTTTAGTTTTAGGCAATATTTTCTTTATACCTATATAAGTCATAACTGATACAAATATCATCTTAATTAAATATATATATGACATTGTATATGGAATTGTATTTCTAGGAAATATACCTATTATCCAACATAAAGGAGAAAAAAAGCCATTTCCTATAAATGATCCAAACGAATTTAAACCTGC